>ENA-OZFZ01000013-OZFZ01000013.1-human-gut-metagenome-genome-assembly--contig:-NODE-13-length-135275-cov-38.158919_pt1 | contig 135275 bp, 126 predicted proteins | sample MGYA00244621_ERZ653640 | MGnify/ENA primary metagenome ERZ653640 (study PRJEB26926, sample SAMN06165019) | human gut metagenome | biome: ENVO:00009003; feature: ENVO:2100002; material: ENVO:00002003... | reverse complement strand
GCACCTGATCTCAGGACTTGCACCTGTTAGCTAACGTACATGCCGTGCACACATAAAAAAGGGAGGCTTTAGCCTCCCTCTTAAAATCTATCAGTACTTACTACTTAAACCATTTGTTGTAGATCTTATCGTAAGTACCATCTTCTTTGATCTTTTTAAGACCTGCGTTAATCTTTTCCATTAAAGCTGTGTTTTTCTTATTGGTTACAATACCCAAGTCTGCAGCACGAACCACACTCTCTGGTACATGTACAAGCTCTTTATCGCCTGTCTGTACTAAATAGAACTGATTTACAGGTGTACCAGTGATAACTGCTTCACAGCCGTGCTTTTTAAGCTCCATATAAGCTTCGGTTACGGTATTAAAGTTTTTCACTTTAGCATCTTTAATGCCTTCAGCTACGATTGCACCAACAGAGCCTAACTGTACACAAACGCCTTTACCCTCTAAAGCTTTCATGTCCTTGTACTTGCCAACAGAATCTTTTCTTACCATTAGATCCTGACCTGCTACATAGTAAGGATCTGAGAATAAAACCATCTTTTCACGCTCTGGGTTCTTAGTCATACCAGAAATAGCTGCATCAATAGAGTTTGATAAGATTGAAGGAATTAAACCGTCAAACTGCATTGATTCAACTACAACATTAAGATCTGCAGCTTTTCCGATAGCATTGATAACATCAATATCAAAACCTACAATTTCTGAAGTTTTATCATCAACAAAACCAAATGGAGCAAAGGTAGGCTCTGTTCCTACATGGATGGTTTCTTGTGCATAAGAATTAAAAGAATACATAGAAACAATAACGCCTAAAAGTGCGCCACATATTTTTGATTTTACTGACATGAGTTTTCTCCATAAAAGATAATGTCAATATTATGGAGCTTTAATGGTTAATTGTCCTTATTTTATGAAAATTGAACTATTTTGCATATAAAGAGTGCATTAGAAAATTTTAATGCTCTGATTTGTAACTTAATTACAAGATCTCCCACAAAGTTGAAAGGTAAGATTAATAAAGCGTAAGAGATAAAAAAATCAAGAGAGCCTTGATTAAGACTCTCTTTTCTAAGGTTAGCGGAAATGTCTATGATGGTGACCATGTGGACCACGTGGAGGTGGAGCAAAACCTCTTGGACCATTCCAATGACCAGGACCGAACTTACGAGGAGGAGGTGGTGGTGGAGCAAAACCTCTTGGACCATCCCAAGGACCAGGACCGAACTCACGAGTAGGAGGTGGTGGTGGAGGTGCGTAGTGAGGACCAGGAGCTGGTGGCAATACCACTACTGAAGGAGGAGGCGGAGGCGCATAATGATGTCCACGACCAGAACTTATTGAAAATGAAGTATCGTCATCATCAAAGTAGAAGCCCATACCAGCTTGCACCTGAGTAATCAGGCCTAAAGTGATGAGGACTAATAAGACAATCTTTAACTTCATAAATAAACCTTTTGTCATTATCAAAGTTGTTTCAAAAGTATTTTTTAAACTTATATTTCTTGTCTAGAACTAAAGCAATTAGCCTAGATTTCATTTAATTCTGTCTTTTAATAATGCTCTACAAAACGAGGTCTTAAATCATGACCGAATCGGCGTGGAGGAGGAGCCAAGCGATGCTCTGGGCCATCATGTTTTGGCTCAAAATGTGGAGCTGGAGCCACAGGAGCTGAATGGGCACCTGATTTACCTACAGAGATACTAGAATCTCCATCATCATAAAAGAAACCATAGCTTCCATGTGCTGAAGCTACTGATACGCAGCCTAATAAACAAAATGCAGCTAAAAAGTTTCTAACTTTCATATGAACTCCTTTATGGTTATTCATTCTTTATGTCTTTAAGAATAATTAGTTATTCTTAGAAATAACTTAGCGTTAAGTATTATTTACAGATAGAGTCATCTCATAAATGGATCTCATGTTTTACAAATACGATAAATAAGCGCTCTTTAAAACGTAAAAATTCAGATTTGAAAATTGTGTAAGGTAAAATTTAACTTAGGATTCGAGTACAAAGTATGGATAGAGTTGAGCCTGCTTTATTGTGTCTTGCAGGCTCAAAATAGATTAGATATTTGAAGGCTTGATAAGATTACTTACCACAAATGCCACCATGGTTTTGAGGCTTTAACAGCACTTAGATCATCTAAGCGGGTGCAGATTTTGCCACAGATAGACTCATTGTCATCAGGCTCTCCCCAATTAGTCTTCATCAGAACTTTAGAAGCGCCTGTTACATGTCCTACCACATAAATGTGGAAACGACCTTCTTTTACAGCTTTTACAACTGATGGACGGAGAACAAGCTGATGAATACATGAGTAAGGGATGATTACGCCCTGTGTTCCTGTAAGTCCATGTAAGCGGCAGATCTTAAAGAAACCTTCTATCTTTTCGTTAACACCACCTACAGGCTGTACGTCACCGAACTGATCGACTGCACCTGTTACAGCCAGATCCTGTCTTATAGGCAAGTCTGCCAAACTTGAAATTACTGCACACAAACCTGTTAATGAGGCAGAATCACCATCGATTTCACTATAGGATTGCTCAAATACTAAGCTTGCAGATACTGGCAGTGGCTGTTCAGAACCAAATTCTGTTGCTAAAAAGCCATTGATGATCATCATTGCTTTAGCGTGAATTTGACCAGCTAGCTCTGCTTTTCTTTCAATATCGATGACGTCACCATCACCTCCAGCTCTTAATGTAGCTGTAATTCTTACAGGCTCACCGTACTCATAAGAGGTACCGGCAGTTTCAATGACACTCAGGCCATTGATTTGTCCTGTAACCTCACCTTTGGTCTCTAATATAATCTGATTGTCTCGATGATTTCTAAGTTCAGATTCAGCTAGAGAGTTTACTCTAAAGTCAGTAGCGCCAATAGCCTTTAGAACATCATGTTCTGTAACTATAAAGTCTTCACTGCCATGAGCTTTTAAAGATGCATAGCGATTAGCTTCAATGACTAATGAGAGTAGCTTTGCCTCAGGAATACCTAAATAGCGTCTGTCACCACTTTGTCTGCATGACCAGATACATAAAAGCCTTATTGCTTTATCATCAAAAGCGTTGACGTGGTACTTTTCACTGTAAGAGGCTACTAACGAGCCCATTAAGGTCATAGCACCTAGTATTGGATACTCAAGGACAATATCAGCTCGCACAGCATTATCTAATGTCTGCCACATCATATTTAAAGTAGCACAGTCAGTTGCATCACCGCATAGAACCAGCTTTAGTCCTTCATTCATCGCAATACAAGCATCAGCCATACCGAGCCACTTTGGATGATCAATAAAGTGAGAACAAGGCATAACCACAAAGCCTGGTTCTGTTAAAACACCACTTTCCTTTTCTGAACCGAAAAGCTCAAATTTTGTAGGAGCAATAGCTATAGTAGGTGTAATTGAAGCTACATCTTTGAAAAGGTCACAAGCAATATCAATAGTATCGACACTGGTGCTTCCACATAAGAGCATTACTTTTGATAGAGGGTTATTTAAAAGAGACTTTAAAGCATTACGCGCTCTTAACTGTAATTTAGAAAATGAACGAGGTGTAAGATCTTTTGTAGTCTTAAAAGAGTATTCCCCAAGATTAGTTAAAAGATCATTATATTCAAGCTCTAAAACCGCATCTTCAGCATTCTGAGCTTCTGTTGTATTGTCAGTAAAAACGTATTTCAATATGGTTCACCTAAAGTTCTTTAAACTTTATTTATGATTCTGTATTACTTGAGTCTATATTACTTATGTCTAAATTTCTTGCATATGAAATTCTAGTCAACTTCAAAGCTGTAAATCAAATCTATAGACTGATCAAGTGATGAAATAAATTCAGCATAAAGTCTGCGCATTATCTCATAACGTAACTTAAATTCATTTACAGAATTAAATACACCATAACCATAGGATAATCTAATTCTGTTACTTAAATAGGTTTGTACTTCAACCTGGGTATCGTCACCTGTTCCTGATGAGCCTAACTGCACTCCATCCATACCAAAGATACCTACAACTGAATTTAATATACCTGTAGTGGTGCCTAAACCTAATGTCATTAAAAGTTGAGCACTGCTGTTATCAGAATTACCTGTAACTGTAGACTTTTCAAGTCCATGCCCGTATAAGAGATATGACAGGATCTCGTTCTGACTCATAGCTGGCATTGAGAATAGGGTGATATTCAAATCGTCACTTCTTCCCTTTACTCTTACACCTGCCACAACATCATCTTCAATTGAGGAAGGATCAACTACAACCTCTGAATTGATTAAAGGTGTAAAGAGATTACCTTTAAAGTTAGCCTCAGCATTGTTTACGATGAACTTATGACCGTAGAGTTCTGCTCTACCATGCTCTAAATAAACTAAACCACTGCCTCTTACAGTATTACTGTCTGTTGCCTTATGGATTTTTACACTACCTAAGACATCAGCTTTTAATCCCATAGCATCAACTTTAACGTCATTTCCAAGATTTACATCCACATCAATAGACATGTCGTTGTTAATGCCATTTTCATTGAGTTTGGTGATCACGCTTTTTAAATTGCTCTCATCATCTACAAAGATCTCATCTTTAGAAGGAGCTATAGCGCTGTTCTCAATGGACTTGAACTTAATTAGGCCTTTTGGAATTTCTACATTGCCGGTGACTTTTAAAATTTTATCTAAGGTAACCTTAGTATGGACATTAGCCTGAGCTTCACCATAGCTTAATAAGAAAATTGGCAGATTGTCAGCATCAACATTAAGCTGGCCTAAAGCTTCATTCTCCCAATTTAAATTACCATTTAAACTTGCCTTTGAACCGTTCAAAGACAGGTCACCGTCTAAGATACCGGTCGAACCATTAGCATTAACGGTAATATCAAAGTCATCAACGGTACCTACGTTGTAGCTAGGATTTGCACTGCCTTTAACAGAAACTTTTCCAAAGAATAAAGGTTTAGCTAAAGTACCATCTAAAGAGCCTTCAATATTGGCTTTGCCTTTTAGGGAATTTAATGAATTAGTAGATGCTGTAAACAGATCTAAGGACAGCTCTTTTAACTTTACCTTGCCTGATAAGTTTTTCTTATTGTAAGGATCGGCTACATCAGCATGGACTGAGAGTAGTCCATTGTCCTTTTTAAGATTAGCTGTAAGATCGGTTGTAAGTAGACTTGAGTTAGCATTCAAATCAAAGTTTACAGTATCATATGGGAAAATAGATGACTTATAAACTACCACACCGTCTTGAGCTTTAACCTTAGCATTTATTAAAGGCACCTTACCGTTAACACTGATCTCTGAATGTAATGATAAAAGACCTGAAACAAAACTGTCTTTTGGTAAGTACTTTTTAAGCAGCTTTAACTGTAACTTATTTAAATCAACAATGGCTGATACTGAATTAGGAGCAATCTTAATCTCAGAGATATCTAAATTAGCATTACCATCTGTAAGTTTAATCGTACTTACAGAGCCTTTGTGAGTTGCGTTGTTATATGTAAGCTTCACAGGATCAGCAATTGAAATAGGATCAATAACATTGCTTACCACAATAAGGTTAGAGACAGTACCAAAATAAACCTTACTCTTTTTGTTATAGCCACCGTTTGCTGATAGATAGCTTCCTGAATCAGAACCGCAGGATAAAGTAAGGCTGTGCTTTTCAAGCGTACCTTCAACATCTAAAGAGCACTTCTTGTAAGCTTTAATGTCTTTAGCAAGACGTATGGTATTAGAGATGACTGATAAATTAACGGTACCTGCTGCCACATTTACATTACTGTCAAAGACAAGTTTTTTTACTAACAGCTCACCATAATTTATCTTTTCACTCTTTCCTGAAACAATGACATTAGGCTCGTCTAAGGCACCTTCAATTAGCATTTTTCCTGTAACTGCGCCTTTTGCTTTTGGATCAAGTTTTGAAAGATCAGAAATTGATACCCAGCCTTCAAGATAAGAGTCTTCTGAGACATCACCTTTTAATACTACATAATTATCATTCTGAGATAACTTAAAGACATCTACAGAGAAACCATCTTTAACTGACCCTAAAAAATTCTCAACATTCAGATTGGCTTTATGAGAGTTGAAGTAAAAATCTGATTTTAATGACGCTACATCAAAGATAACCTCATCTCTGTCAAGATCATAGCCAATTGAAAGATCAGAGTTTAGAGAGAACTCACCTTTTAACTTTTCATGTAAACCTGAGGCATCATCAGCTTTAATCTTAATGTTACCCTGATAGCTAGGTCCATCTGTAAAGATAAGATCACCTTCAATCTTTGATGAAAATTTTCTCTTACCTAAAAGTCCTTCTAAAGAGAAGTTATTAAAATGAGCTTTATCTAAAGTTACTGTAGCATCAATATCTGTTTTTAAGTCTGTAAAACCATGTCCTGAGATTTCAGAATCAAAAGTCAGATGCATCTCTTTAAAAACAGCTCCTGTAAGCAGGAGTTTCATGTTTTGAGCTTTAATTCTGTCTTTTAAGAGATCCTCTTTTTCAAGATTTGGAGATAAAGACTTTTCAACTGCACTGAATACATCAGAGAGTTCAGATAAGGACAGCTCTTTGGTTTTACTCTTTAAAGACTGCGTATTCTGCAGAGGATAAAAAAGTTTGTCTGATTCAATTGATAAATAGCAAGGCAACTCGTTTGAAAGTGGATTTAATCTGCCTTTTACCTTGACCTCATATGGACTGTCAATTGACATATCCACATTCATGTTCACTAAGTCACCTGTAAGAGAGAAGCTACCTTTTAAACCATATAAAGAGCCGTCATAATTCTTAAGGTTATATTCAGATTTTGCGCTCTCACCTGTTAATTTGAAGTTTAGATTGTAATAGTCAATAAAATCCATTGAGCCTTTTAAGGAGGCTTTACCTAATTGATGCTCCACATCAATAGTTTTAACTTTTAATAATGACTGAGACCAGAACACATCTACAAAGGCATTGAAATTACCTGTGTCATAGCCATCCATATAGTAGTGGGCATCTTTTAACTTCAGGTTATGTAGTGCAGCATCTAAGGGTAAAAAGATGTCATGGATTTTTTCGATGGCGCCATTGCCATTATCAAAGCTTAAGATCTCAGGTAAGTCATTAGGAGTGTCATCCTCTGACTCGTACTTTAAGTGAACAGTTGGATTGTCTATTTCACCTTTATCTACTGCAGCATAGTCTTTATAGGTCTGCAGTGACAAATCAGCTTTTTTAACTAAAACGTCTACTACTGATGACAAATAAGCAAAATCTTTAAGTTTTAACTTGTTAATGAAGATTTTTACAGGAATGTTGAGTCTAAAATTCTCACCATCATCAGTTTCGTCATCACTTGAAGTGTCATCTGAGTCTAATAACTCAACTTCAAGTGTATCAGCATCGATTAAATTGATATCAAGTCTAGAGATTGCAAGATACCCTAAACCGTCATATTCAATATTGAGTTTTTTAGCTCTGACATCAACTACATCATAGACTAAGACCTCAAATGGTTTGGTAGTTTTAAATCCTGTTAATACCGAGCCTTTTTCAATATCAGCTGTAATTTTTACATAATCACTTAAAGCTGAATTTACTCTTGCAATCACAAAGCGCAGACCGCTTGTAGTAGCAAAAAGGTAAAAGAGTACTGAAAAGATCAGAATTGAAATTACTGATCCTACAAGAGCTGCTATTTTAATAGTCTTTTTTGCACTCATGATTTAACTCTTTATTTTCTATCTTTTTCTGTTAGAACTCAGGGCCGAATGACAGATGAAGCTTAAACTGTCGATTGTCATTTTTGTTATCAATGCCATAGGCAAGATCGACTTTGAAGGTTCCGTACTTTGACATATATCTAAAGCCGATACCTGGTCCGTAGAGTACCGATTTATCTTTTGAATAGGAATTAGTACAAATTGCTGAATCTAAAAATACTGCACCGCGAGAATTCTCAATACCAACAGGGAACATATATTCTAGTGTTCCTGCTGTTAGGTAGCGAGAACCTGTAAGATAACCTAAACGTCTTGATGACTGGGTCTTATAGCCAAAGCCTCTTAAGGTCTGCTCACCACCTACAAAGAATCTCATTGACGGAGGCACTTTATTTGCATCTGAGCCAAAAATTCCACCCTGCATTAACTTATACAAGACTCTGGTTCTCTCTGTAGGCGAGAACACACCTTTAATCACAAGTTCTGATCTAAAGAAATTAGCATCTGTTACCGCTTGGGTACCAAAACGGTTATCAAAACTGATACTGTAACCTGTCTTAGGATCTAAACCTCCGGTGGTGGTTCGTCTTGAAAAAATAACACCTGGAGTTAAATTCAATGCCTTATCTTTTTCAAGACCTTGAATAAAGTCTTCATACTCTAGAGCTAAATAATAATCACGTCTCCAGACACCTGTCATATTAGCTACATAATGGAATGAAGCATGAGATAAGTCTGATAAGGTATCATTAAAGTCAGTATGAGTTTGAGCTAACTTGATATAGAAATAATCTAAATTGGGATTCTTATGAGGGATCTTATAAATTGCCTGAGCATCCTGCTTTATACTTGATACTCTAAAGTATGAGCTAAAAGAATGCCCTTTTGAGTTAATTAAAGGCTTGTCCCAAGCTAAAATACCACGAACACTCTCATCTGTTGAGTAACCCAAACCTACTCTGAATAAATTTTTAGATTGTCGTTCAAGCGCTACTGATACAGGAATTTTGCCATCTTTTTTCTCTTCAACTAACGGTCTTACATCAACTGATTTGTAGAAATTAGTTTGAGATAAAGCTGAAGTATAATCTGAGAGTTTTTTCGATGAGAAATACTCACCTTCTACAAAGTTCTGTAAAGATAATGATGGTTGCATCAGCTCTTTTGTTTTTGCATCTGCAATCACAGCGCCGAACTGATAACGTTTACCTGTATCAAAAACTAATTGGATATCAGCTACGTTCTGCTCTTTGTAGACCAAAATACGTGAAGAGATAATCTTTGCATCAAAAAAGCCTATTTCTAGAGCTCTGCTTTTTAGATCTTCTTTTAACTTTTCGTAATTACCATGTCTTAATAGGGTGTATGACTTTAGTCCGCTCTCATCAATGATCTTGGCAAAGGAGCTGTAATAAGCGCCTTCACCTATAACTTCAATCTGACAATTACGAATAAATAAAGGCTTACCTAAATCAACATTAGCTCTTAAGCTTCTGTCAAAAAGACTTTCCTTTTTAGGAAAATCTAAAGTAACCGTAGGATGGTAGTAGCCAAAGGAATGCATAGCTGTAGTGATCTTATCGGTGATCTCTCGGCTGTACAGTCTTGCTCTTGATTTAGAAATGGTAGGCAGAGTTGCTAAATAAGCGTTGATATTCTGTTCAACCTCTTCACTTTGCACTCCTTTAACCTCAATACTTACAGGATCATCTACCCCTGATTTAATTTTTAAAGGTTTACCATCTGATGAGCAGGCTGACAGAGCAATGCTCATTAAAACAGAGGAAAGTGCTATTGAGAGAAGAGATTTTTTAATTGAATCGAGTACAAATGATTTTGAAATTGCGTTTGTAAAAGTGCTTGTAACAGGTGCAAAAGACACTGCTGACAGTAAATGTCTGCAAGAACAGTGCTTATGATTTGACTTGTTAAAACTCATTTATCTAATCTTTGTAACGTTACTAGTAATTTTGGCTATAAAGACTTAAAGCTCGGCTTATATAGCTTGTTATTATACTAAAGAATGAGCTTGATTTTTTACTAAAAACTCGCAATAACATAATCAAATTCAAGGATTTTTTTCAGCTTTGTTTTTAGCTGTCTTTTACCTTATACGCTAGCAAAAAATTCTGAGTTTATGCCTAGAGCCTATCAAAATGGCTCATGATTTTTTAATTTATTGTTTTATAAGTAAAAAATAAACGAGACTAAGATCGCATTTTTATCTTGAAAAAAAACAGGATTCGTCTAAAATATCCCAGACTAAGATCAGTGTATTTAACAAGCAAATATTCGATCTGCGTCACTTGGTGTACTCAATAACATTTTTGGGGGTCTTTGTGGTCGCATCCGCAATTTTGGCTCTTGCTGACGGTACAGTATTCAAAGGTAAAGCTTTTGGTACTGAGAATACAACAACTGTTGGTGAAGTCGTTTTCAACACATCTATGACCGGCTATCAGGAAATTTTAACCGATCCTTCATACGCTAGCCAAATCGTTACATTAACTTATCCACATATTGGTAATTACGGTACTAATGACGAAGACGTTGAGTCTCGTGATATATTTGCAATGGGTTTAATCATTCGTGATTTATCATTAGTTGCATCAAACTTCCGTAGCACACAGAATTTAAGCGATTTCTTAGCAAAATACAAAAAGCCAGGTATCTACGGCATTGACACTCGTATGCTGACAAGAATTCTTCGTGAGAAGGGCGCTCAGAACGGCTGTCTATCAACAGATCCTAATATGACTGAAGAAAAGGCTGTTGAATTAGCTCGTAAGTTCCCAGGTCTTAAAGGCATGGATCTAGCTAAGGTAGTTACAACTCCTGAAATTTACACATGGACTGAAGGTACATGGGAGTTAGGTCAGGGTTATGTAAACAAGAGCCGTACAGAATTCAACGTTGTAGCTTATGATTTCGGTATCAAGCGCAACATTCTCCGCATTTTAGCCTCTCTAGGTTGCAAGGTAACAGTCGTTCCTGCAATGACCCCTGCAAGTGAAGTTATCAAGATGAACCCTGATGGCGTATTCCTGTCAAATGGTCCTGGTGATCCAGAGCCTTGTACTTATGCACAGGAAGCAATTAAAGAATTTATTGAGCACAAGATCCCTCTGTTCGGTATTTGTTTAGGTCACCAGTTACTGTCATTAGCTTCTGGTGCTAAGACAATCAAGATGAAGTGTGGTCACCACGGTGCTAACCACCCAGTTCGTGATTTAGCAACTGGTGTTGTTTACATCACTTCACAGAACCACGGCTTCTGCGTTGATGAGGCTACACTGCCTGCAAATCTGAAGGCAACTCATAAATCTCTGTTTGACGGCACCTTACAGGGTGTTGAGCGTACTGATGTTCCTGCATTCAGCTTCCAGGGTCACCCTGAAGCAAGTCCTGGTCCACATGATCCAATGTATCTATTCCAGCACTTTGTAGAACTAATGCGCAATTACCGTAAGAAAGACTAGGGGATAACAGATGCCAAAGCGTACTGATATAAAGAAGATTTTGATCCTAGGTGCAGGTCCTATCGTTATTGGACAGGCTTGTGAGTTTGACTATTCTGGTACTCAGGCTTGTAGAGCACTTCGTGAAGAAGGCTACGAGGTAATTCTAGTTAACTCAAACCCTGCAACCATCATGACTGATCCTGATGTTGCAGACGTAACCTACATCGAACCAATTCACTGGAAAGTTGTTGAGAACATCATCGCTAAAGAGCGCCCTGATGTAATCCTACCTACCATGGGTGGTCAGACAGCATTAAACTGTGCTCTAGACCTTGAAAAGCACGGCGTTCTAGCTAAATACAATGTTGAGATGATCGGTGCAAAAGCTGATGCTATCGACAAGGCAGAGAACCGTGAGCGTTTTGACAAGGCCATGAAGAAGATTGGTCTTGAGTGCCCACGTGCTGGTATTGCTCACAGCATGGAAGAAGCTTGGGATGTTCAAAAACAGGTTGGCTTTCCTTGCATCATCCGTCCATCATTCACCATGGGTGGTACTGGTGGCGGTATTGCTTACAACCCTGAAGAATTCGAAGAGATTTGTAACAAGGGTTTAGAACTCTCCCCTACTCATGAACTTTTAATCGATGAGTCACTTATCGGTTGGAAAGAGTACGAAATGGAGGTTGTTCGTGACCGCAAAGACAATTGTATTATTGTCTGCTCAATTGAAAACCTTGACCCAATGGGTATTCACACCGGTGACTCAATCACAGTTGCACCAGCTCAGACTCTAACAGATAAGGAATACCAGATCATGCGTGATGCTGCTATGGCAGTTTTACGTGAAATTGGTGTTGAAACCGGTGGTTCTAACGTTCAGTTCGGTATTAACCCACAGAACGGCCGTATGGTTATCATTGAGATGAACCCTCGTGTTTCACGTTCATCAGCTTTAGCTTCAAAAGCTACTGGTTTCCCTATTGCTAAGATCGCAGCAAAGCTTGCTGTAGGTTATACCTTAGATGAGTTAGGCAATGATATTACTGGTGATAAGACCCCTGCATCATTCGAGCCAAGCTTAGACTATGTTGTAACTAAAATTCCTCGTTTTAACTTCGAGAAATTCCCTAACTCTGATGACAGACTAACCACTCAGATGAAGTCTGTAGGTGAGGTTATGGCTATCGGTCGTACCTTTGAAGAGTCATTACAGAAAGCTCTTCGTGGTCTTGAGACTGGTAAGTTAGGCTTTGATCCTCGTTTAGACATGAAGAAACCTGATGCACGTCAGAAGTTACTTCATGAATTAGAGAGCGCCGGTGCTCACAGAATCTGGTACTTAGGCGATGCTTTCCGTATCGGCATGACCGTTGAAGAAGTATTTGACTACACCAAGATCGATCCTTGGTTCTTAAGCCAGATTAAAGAGATCATCGACATTGAGCAGTCTTTAAGTGGTAGAACACTAAAGTCAATCGATGCTGACGAAATGCACGACTTAAAGGCTCGTGGTTTCTCTGATGCAAGATTAGCAACTCTGTTAAAGACCACAGAAGATAAAGTTCGCGCTCGTCGCTGGTTATTTGAAGTTTATCCAACCTACAAGAGAGTTGATACCTGCGCTGCTGAGTTTGCTACTTCAACTGCTTATATGTACTCAACCTATGAGCAGGAATGTGAAGCAAGACCTACTGACAGAAAGAAGGTTATCGTTCTAGGTGGTGGACCTAACAGAATTGGTCAGGGTATCGAGTTCGACTACTGTTGCGTTCATGCTTCAATGGCATTACGTGAAGATGGCTATGAGTCAATCATGGTTAACTGCAACCCTGAGACCGTATCTACTGACTATGACATCTCAGACAGACTGTACTTTGAGCCTGTAACTCTAGAAGATGTTCTTGAAATTGCAAGAATCGAGAAACCTGTTGGTGTTATCGTTCAGTTCGGTGGTCAGACCCCATTAAAATTAGCTAAGAAGTTAGAGCAGGAAGGAGTGCCTATTATCGGTACTTCACCTGATGACATCGATAGAGCAGAGGATCGTAAGTTATTCCAGGAAGTTGTAAACAAGTTGAACTTATTACAGCCTCGTAACGGTACTGCAACCTCTCTATCACAGGCTATCTCTGTAGCTAATAACATCGGTTACCCTCTAGTTGTTCGTCCATCATACGTTTTAGGTGGTCGTGCAATGGAAGTTGTATACGGTGAAGAGGACTTAAAGAGATACTTCGCTGAAGCTGTTAAAGTTTCAAATAAGTCACCAGTTCTATTAGATAAGTTCCTAGATCATGCAACTGAGATCGACGTTGATGCTGTAGCAGACGGCAAGGATGTTGTTATCGGCGGTATCATGGAGCACATCGAAGAGTGTGGTGTTCACTCAGGTGACGCAAGCTGCGTATTACCTCCATACCACTTAACACAGGATCAGATTGAAAGATTAACTAAGATCTCTAAAGAATTAGCTTTAGCTCTGAACGTTAAAGGTCTGATGAACGTACAGTTAGCAATCAGAGAGGACAAGATTTACTTAATCGAAGTTAACCCTCGTGCTGCACGTACTGTTCCATTCGTATCAAAGGCAACTGGACTTCCATTAGCTAAGATTGCAGCTCGTGTAATGACCGGTAAGACCTTAGCAGAGCAGGGTGTTACCCATGAGGTAGTTCCTCCATATTATTCTGTTAAGGAAGTAGTATTACCATTTGCCAAGTTCCCAGGTTCAGATCCTCTATTAGGACCTGAAATGAGATCAACAGGTGAGACTATGGGTACAGCTACAACCTTCCCTGAGGCTTATGCTAAGTCACAGTTAGCTGCTAAGGCACCTGTACAGAGAAGCGGTACTATCTTACTGTCAATCAAGAAGTCAGATCAGGATAGATTACCAGCTTTAGGTAAGTTATTAGTTGCAGCAGGCTTCAAGCTAGAAGGTACTAAGGGTACATGCAACGTATTAAAGGCTGCAGGTCTTGATTGCGTACTTGTAAACAAGGTATACGAAGGCAGACCAAACTTACTTGATTTCATCAAGTCAGGTCGTTACAGCTGGGTTATCAACACTACAGAAGGTCGTCAGTCTGTTGAAGACTCTCGTTCATTACGTAGAAGCTGCTTACGTTACGGCATCTACTACACTACAACCTTAAATGCTGCATTTGCATGTATCGAGGCTGTAGGTGCAGATGAGTACGCATCAGTACACTCTCTACAGGAACTTCACAAGTTAGTTGATGAGAAGTATTCAAAGTAAGCTTAAGATCTTAAGCTAAAGAAGAGGCTCTAAAGGATAACTTTAGGGCCTCTTGTGTTTTTAGGTGATCATGTTCATTAAATTTCTGCAAAACACAATAAGGGCCTTCAGCAGAGCTTATCGCATGTATATGTTGGAGAGCTATCATATTCGTTTGTGAGTTTTTTAGTTAAGAGAAACTTTTGGTGGACTTTATCTTTACTACACATAAGGTAAATATTATGTTTTCACATAAATACACCATAGAGAAATATGTTCTAAAGGAAGATTTTCCTGGGGTTAAGGCAACACCTCTTTTGCCGAAGCCCCCACCAAAAAAACTATGATTTCACATTTAGGATTTAATGCTCTTATATTATTCAGAGTAGATTTTATTGCAAAGTGAGACGCAGAAATATCAGCTATAAGCAACAAGTAATCTTTTTGAACAGCTTCAAATGCTTCTGCTTGTCTTTGAGACTTAAACGTAAAGAACTTATTTAAAAAGTCTCCATATTTAGCTTTTGTATTTTGTGCACTCATAAAATAGGCTTTTGTACTTTCCACTACCTTAAAATATGGCAGGTTATGGAGATTTCCAACCATAGCTTTAACTACATTGCAAGATTCAGTAATGTCATTTTCATTCACATTATGTTGTCTTAAAAACAATGTATATCCGTCATAATCAAATTCTATATTTTTGGTCAATTCTGTAATCAGCAGATCTGATACAAAATAACCTGCATTGATATGATAAGCAGTAACAGAAAATAAATAATCAAATCTTGATTTAGTTGTTTGATAAACAACTGTTTTAAAATCAAAGATATTTAATTCTCTGTCTAAGGTCCATATGCTTCCTCTTGCCAGTTTGCAGAAAGTCTTATAATCTAATGATGTTTCAAGATAATCTATTGTTTTTTTTCTAAGAGTTTCATCTATATTATCTTCAAACTTGTATCCAAAAAATGTACATGGAGCGTAAGCATCAATCATATCGATCTCTTTCGTTAATCTTATGGTTTTGATTGTACCGTTATGCTCTAAATCAAATTCAAATGCATTCAAAATCTGAGTATAAATACATCTATCTTTAATAGAATAGATAAATCTCATAAAGTCCACCTTTCATTATATTTTCTGTTTTATTCACCTCTGTTATTTTATATAACAGCATTCCATAATCTGATTACCATAGCTTTAATTTAGTTAAGAAGAAAACGTTGAGTTGTTTATCATATGAATCATTTTTTCGACAGTTGTACTAATGTGTACAAATGCACTATTCTTCCATTTTTGATGTGTATGACGTAGAGGAACTCCTTGACTTAACCATCAACAATCGTTTCAGTTGGGATTTATATTTTATGAGTGCTATAGGTTGCAGTTGTTGAGTGAGGAAAATTAACTCTAACCAAGGTAGGATTTTTCTGGATCTACATGGAGATCACCAAAAGAAATAAACCTTAAGGCGGCGCTGTTAATGCAGTAGCGCAAACCACTGTTTCTTTAGGACCGTCAGTAAAGACATGACCTAAATGAGCATTACTGGTCTTACTTCTAACCTCAATTCTCTGACGATTTAAAGAAGTATCTAAATGCCGTGACAGGACAGTGTCATCAATTGGCTTTGAAAAAGCAGGCCAACCGCATCCGGATTCGTATTTATCTGTTGAGACAAATAGTGGGGCTCCTGTAATAGGATCAACGTAAATACCTTTCTTAAAATTGTCATTGTGCTCTCCTTTAAATTTAGGATCAGTTGCTGCATGCTGTGTAACTTCATAAGCTTGAGCTGAAAGTTTGGTCTTTAGAGTTTCTCTGTCAGGTGCTTGATATTTATCAGGATCTACAAACTGCTTTTTATCCTCTTTAAGATCATTTAGTGAGGAAAAATCGATATGGCAGTAACCTTGAGGATTCTTTTTTAAATAATCCTCAGCGTTGTAGAAGTTACGTAATCTGCCTTTTTCAGTTACTATCTTTTTCTCGTACTTTCTCTGCTCATCAGCAAAGACTTCGTCTATGGTTGCAATGTCATCATCATAGAAGTAGTAAATACCGGTTCTGTACTTAGTACCGCTATCCTCGCCCTGCTTATTTAAGGACACAGGATCGATTATCTTAAAGAACTGACGTAACAGTGTTTTTAGAGCTACCTTATCTGAATCGTAGGTAACCTCTACAGTTTCAGCAGCACCGGTAATGCCTGACTTTACCTCTTCATAAGCTGGAGACTTTACATCTGAGTTTGCATAACCTGTAACTGCTGAAAGCACTCCATCTATACGTGAGAAGTACTCTGATACTCCCCAAAAGCAACCACCTGCTAGATAAATAACCTTTTTGACATTCTCTTACCCCTTGTACACCTATGTACGAATTCTTATTGTTATGAGCTGTTGCTAGTACTTAAAAGCAGGAATCAATGCGCCTTTGTAGGAATTTGAGATGATGTCAGCTACCTCTTTTGTGTGGTATAACTCAACAATGTGCTGATACAGAGGATCATCTTTTTCTGCCTCTCTTGCGGCAATCACATTTACAAATGGATTTTCAAGTCCCCTGCCTTCAGTCTTTTCTGTATAGATAGCATCAGTACGAGGGTTTAAGCCATGATCTACAGCATAGCCACCGTTAATAATGCCTGCGGTTACATCTGGTAGTGTGTTGTAAGTATTAGCAGCATCTACAAAAAAGAACTTTAAGTTCTGTTTGTTCTCAACTACATCTGAAGGACCTGGCAAGTAACCTGCTCCATCCTTAATCTTTATAAAACCAAGATCTTCTAATACACGAAGACCTCGACCTGTAGAGATAGGAGCATTCGCTAAGGTTACGGTATCACCAGCTTTTATGTCTTTTTGTGACTTAATCTTGTCAGAGTATAAAGATAAAGGCGCAATCACAGTGGTGCCGATAGCAACTAAATGGTAGTTATGCTCTTTAGACTCTGTCTTTAAAAAAGCGCCGGTTTGGAAAGCATTTAAATCAATCTCGCCATCTTCTAATGCTCGATTTGGCAATGGATAAGTTGCAAAACGAACTAAGTCTAGATTTACGCCCTCTTTTCTTAGCTTATCGATAATTGGTTGCCAGAATTCGTTGTTTTCACCTACTACACCAACCTTTACATTGGTCTTGTCCCAAGCTTGTGCCTGGGGTGGGATATAAATAAAATAAATAACCAATTGATTATACAAAATAAAGTGCTCATATTTTTGATAAAGTCACTCGAAGTCACTCGTAAACGTGTCGAACATGTACTCAATCGAGTCTCTACAGAAAATAAAAAATCACCCCTCTGTAAGCAATTTTAACAGAGAGGTGAACTTAGAGATAAAAATAATTATTTTCTAAAATCAGGTGGCAGATGTGAACGCATTACTTCAGATTCGTAACTGTCCTGACAGTGATGGAAGTTGCAGCCATTAGGAAAATAGAAAATGACATCTACAAATCTTCTGAATATATTTGCATACCAGTAATGCTTATGTCTGTATAGATACGCGCTCATAGTCTCATCTGCATAGACTTTATGAGGGGCAAAGAAAGAGATAACAACTCCATACAGAACCATACAAAGCTGATCGATAGCAATCAGCAGTTGTTTTAAGTTATGCCATAATGACCAGGAAACAATAATTTTAACCATGATAAAGCCTCATTAAGCAGTAAAATCTTTCATAACAAAGTCAGTTGATACAGCAGCAAGCTCATCATAGGTGGTAGCTTTAGCAATCTGTTGGAACTTAGACCATTTCTGTGTGTATAAGTATTTACCGTTTGCAGTGATTTCCTTAGAAATAGTTTTTGCCTGCTCCAGAGTAATAGTTTTTACTTCCTGATCTACAGTAGCAATCTCTGCAGTCTCTTCACCTGCAACACAGATAGAAAGCAGATTGATCTGAGCACGAATATCAGCATTTAATCTGTAACCTAAAGATGAAATGATAACCATTGATTCATTCTTTAGAACACTGTCAAACTTATCAGCAATCAGGTTAATCTGAGCAATCTTTTCCTGCTTTAAGTTGTTTAAGATTTCCTCTGGAAGAACATCTTTCTGGAAGTTAATCTCTGGCCATTGAGGAAGAATTTCGGAATCATCATCAATGTGGAGATAGAACTTATTATCAAGCTCTCCTAAGCGAATGAATGAAGTGTTACCTGGCTGAAAATCATAGGTTGTGCCCATTGGACCAGGGATTATTTTTTGACTGTATGAGTAGATAGCCATCTGTTGATTCTCCTTTGAATATGTAAAGGTACATTGGATAAATCTACAGTTAGCAGTTTTGTGATTAGGTGGCTATATGATGAAGAAGGTTCAGCATGGGCCAATACACTTTCCATAGCTTCCCAGTCTTCTGATTTTAATCGTTTCGAAAAGGTTTTTAATGAGCGTTTTCTAATAAAACGACCCTTTCTCCATGTTCTATATCCGGCAAAGTTAACGCCTTTTCTGATTGGCATTATCTTCCATTTGGATAGTTTTAATTTTAACTCTGATTCAAGATAATTTTGTATGATACTCAATAAAATATAGGCTTCATCACGTGACAGACCAATAAAGACCATATCATCAACGTATCTGACATAATACTTTATCTTTAGTTTACGTTTTACCCAGTGATCGAAACGGTCAAGGTATATCAGACCATATAACTGAGCAACGAGAGAACCTACATTTACACCCTTATTGCCCTCTTCACAGAATGACATGGCCAAATCAACGATTTCATGATCGGTTATTCTTCTGGATAAAGATTCTCTTAAAACAGCATGATCTATTGAGTAGTAATATTTGCGTATATCAATCTGCAGATAATATGACTCTGCAGGTGATTTTCTCATGAATTCCTGAACTCTGTCTGCAGCTCTTAAAGCTCCTTTATTTTTACGGCAACCGTAACTATCAAAAATAAAACCTCGTTCAAAAACAGGATAAACGGCGTCATAGAAAACGAACTGAGCAATCAGATCGATAAATGAAGGTGCGTGTATTTCTCTCATCTTCTGCCCTGCAGTGCAATAAATCATGAATACTCTGCAGGGTATTGGCTGATACTGTCTGTTTTTAAGGGCAGTGTAGAGGTTATTCAGATGAGTAAATAATGAACATTCAAATCTGAAGATATAGCCTTTCTTACGTTTACTAAAACGCGCTCTGATATAAGCTTTATAAAGAGCTTCTGGGGTGATTAGTTCATCATATGTGATTGTAAAGAGTTGTAGTTGAGAGTGTGAAAAAGTGACAGTCACACTCTCTGCAGATTTTTCTTGCGAAAGATATGACATCGTTATATCCAGTTTCTAATTTTGCATAGTGTCAGGAAATAACCGGCCACGCGGAACCCATTATTGGTATTAGAGTTAACGCGCCAATTGTTGAAATTACGCGCAAAAGCGAAAAACATTTAATGTCACACCTTAGGTTATGATTATAGTTAAATCTTTTGATTATTAAAAGCTTCTTTTTCTACCTTGATCCAACCGCCAATCATTGCGCCAACTTCATCAAGCTGTCTGTTGATTGCAGCGAAACGGTGGTTTTCATAAGTTTTATCATGCGAGTTCTGGCCATCCTTGAATGCCAGATAACCTAATTCATAATACAACTGCCATGCACAGCGCAACTGCTCATGTTTAACATCTAATTCAGTTAAAGTGGTGCGCTTATGATAGCGTTTTAAAACTTCTACAATGAGTAAATAAACATCCCATTCTAATTGTTTGATTTTTTGTACAGAGGTATATTTCTCTGATTTAGGTGCATGAGATAAATACAAGTGTGACAACTTAATTAACTCACGCATTTTATAGAGTAACGGATAGTTTTGCATAATGTTTATTATTATACGGCACGGCTACCGCCGTGCCAACAAATAACAACCTGCTACGCAGCATAACCGGCCACGCGGAACCCATAAAAGGAATGAGAGTGAACGCGCCAACGGCCGAAAGTACGCGCAAAAGCGTTTTCGTCATAATCACGCGATACAACAGATTGACCGTGAACATATAATGCTAGATTCTGAGTGCATGGATGTGTATATATTGCAGATTTTCCAATAAAGTTAGAACCAGAACCAACAGCATTGTTATCGCGTGGCAGAACACCAAACAGAGCATTGCCTTCTTCAGTTGAAGGGTCTGTAAATACTGGATTGGTGCCATTGCCCCATAATGTTACTCTGCTAGTAGATATTGGATAATCTACGGTTATTGCATCATGAGAAGGTAGCAGTGTATAAGTTGTTCCCCAGGCATCAGTTTCACCGCCAAAGCCTGATGTTATATCAGCAAGTTTCATACTTTTCTTCATAACATATAAAACATTATCTGATACGGCTACCTGTCCTTGAGTTGCAGATGTACCTGCAGTTGTAACTCCTAAAACATACTCCCAGTAATATTCAAAGCCAATAACACCGCAAGGCTGACCGTTATGTGAATATTTACCCATATCAGTTGTACCTCTACCCTGTGCAGGATATGATGTTTTTCCGTCAGGATCGTACCATCTGCAGACATTTGTCCAGGTAGAGAACTGAGCATGACAGAGGGCAATCACATCAATAGCAGATGCCATGAAAGCAGAAGGACAGTTCCAACCGTAACCAAGTGAGCGAGCATAATCAATCATCTGTACAGGAGTGATTGATGCTGTTGGTGTTGTCATGCCTGATACAGGAACAGAGACACTGCCGGTTGTAGTTACAGTCATGTGATACTTAGACATGAAAAAGCCTGATTTTACCTCTCCACCGTCAATAAATGCTCTGTGAAGATAGAAACCTTCCTCAGCAGCTGCTTCTAGTGAATCATATGCGCTGACATCTTTAATCTCAATCGAATTAGCTCCATATGAAGCATACTGAGAAGCTTTGTCTGAACCGTAACGAACAAGAAAGGCGGGAATAAATACCATTTGGCCACCTTTAAAATGCATGTAGTTGCCGTAATTATCAGACTGCTTATCATTGAAGCCGGTCATAGGCTCTAAACCGAGGGCAACAAGTTCTGATTCAGTGCCTGGATAAACACCAACACCAAAACCTCTAGTACCAGGAATTCCAATTGAGCCTGTCTTAGGGAGTTTATTTGTTTTTAAGTAATCAGCTTTGAATTTTTCTAAATCAGTTACACGTCTATCAAGTTCAACTATTTTGTTTTCGTCTCCAGAGCCTGGTAAAAGATTGCAGCGCTCCAGAATATTCTGCAGAACCAAAGAGGTAACAACTTTCTCATTACCTACAATAATTTTTGTCTGGGTGAAGATTTCTTCTAAGGTTGCACAATCACACATTCCCTTCAATACAGCGCCCTTTGCATTAATATGGCAGATATTTAAAGGAGTAAGGGCAATAGTGCCATCTATAGCAGCTTCTGCCTCGTCATTTGTAGCAAAACGTGTAATACCTGCAGTAGTTGATGTTGCAGGTGGATTAGAGAAAGATATATCTCCAAAATCAATATACTGTGGATTGCCATTGGTTAACAGAATATTGAAGGTGAATAATGCTTGAGAGGTTGCAACCTTCTGCAGAATAGGCTCTTGTGAAGAACCAACTGCAAACAGAATATTATCTGAAGTATAGATACCGACTGAACGAACTGTATAAACAGAATCAGAAGAATCTGTAGCGTTAACCTGAATTTCTGTAGCTGATACAGTTGAGCCACCTACAGTGGTTAATTCTGCAACAACATTTCCAATATCAGTAGTCTGCTCAGAAGGTTTAAAATAGGCATTACCTAGCTGAACCTTTGATAATGTAACCTTATTGGTTCCTGAATGTTCTGCATTGATCAGTGCCTGAAGACCTGCTGCAGTAATAATGATGTCCATTTCCTGAGACATAAGATAACTCCTTTAATTTATAAAAGAATAAGAGAAAGATTTCATTGCTGAATAGGTTCTGATGTTTCGTGCTGAAACAAAGGAAGACTTCAAAGGTTTTACGTCATTAACTGTGATGTAAGAAAATGCTTTAAGTCTTGATGATCTGCTTAACGTTGAATGCACCTTACATACAAGTTTTTGCACAATTGGAACGTTGCACATAACAACGCTTTTCTTGCCAGCAGAAAGAGTCAGATTGCCTTCCAAGGCCTGAATAATTGTTAACGTGTACTGAGAGCGAACCGGCTTTGTAATATCAATAAGCAGTCTTAGATCGCGAGTCATTTCCTCACGAACAATACCGCCTAGCTTGTTCTGACTTACAGTGATTTTGAATGTATGAGGAGTTCCCTGAGGTGACTGCTCCCACCATTCCTGCACAGTTGATGCGCTCTTTACTGAAGCTAATGCGTTTTTAACCGCACTCAGTGTTCCCATACGGCGCTTTTCAACAATCATTGTAGCTATCACTGCCCTTTTTGTGTCTATTGGCCATGAATCGCGCCACACTAAAGGTTGCCATTGAACTGCTAAATGATCTAACTGTTCACTTGAAAGTTCATTGATTCTATATAAAAAAACAGCATCATTAAGATGCTGATGAACTGTTGAAAGATTACAGTCTGTTGTTTTAATTACATTGCTGACCGTTTCATCTTTTTTGATTGAGGAAGGGGCAAGCTTCTCAATGTTATCTTCATTATCCAGAGTATTCATGATTAAGCTTCCTCAGTTCCACCAAAATTTATAACAACATCTGAAATATCACACTGAGCAACTTCATTCTTATCAACAGCGGTAAATTCAGGAGAAGTAATTTCCAGACGTTTTGCGCCTGCCTGCATAACAAGTTTTGTTAATTCATCCGGTGTAATATCTCTGTTGATTTTTGCCTGCTGCCATTGTCTATAACTTTCTACAGCTTTTGTTACATCTGCAGTAATCTGGTTAATCTTATCTGTATCTTTTGATGATAAATACCAGGTTAATTCAATGGTGTAATCAACAGCTTTTGGTGCAGAAACAAGCACATTATCTGTAAGAGGTCTTATAGTTTCATCAGAAAGATGTGCCTTTAATCCATCAAGGAATGACTGCTCAGGAAGAGTGCCATCAATTAACAATGGATGCACATAGACATTGCCTGGATGTTCTTCTAGTCCATAAATTGATACATCAATAATTGATGAACTGTAAGAGTATGTGTGATACTGATATGCGCCATGAGGACCTGCCACAGAGAATGAAGAAGGGGCAAGTCTAATTCTGTCTGCATAAGCATCATCATCCTCTAAATCAGCACCACCGCTTGTAACAGTAATATTGGATACAGAGTCCATGTTAGGAAGAGGTTCAACCAACTGATTGATGGCACCAATAGCAATACCATTGGAAAAGCTTCCTGCATCAACTGCAGTTGCCTTTACATCAACATAAGATGAACCAATCGCAATAAATGCCAGTTCATCTGTTGCAAAGTTGATGGAACCATCTGTTATCAGTGTGCCTTTAGGGATCTGATAAACAGAATCTGAAACAGTGGTATTTAATGTGAATCTTATAGTGGTAGTTGAACCTGAAGCCTGCAGACGTGGAGTATTAACATAATATCCCATAGCATCCAGATAATCACCGGTTGCATAGCTCAGAAGGTTCTCTTTAGCTGCATTATTAAAATCAGCTCTGAGTTTTGCTTCCTCTGCAGCAATTGATTCAAGCAGTAAATATACTGGATCTGCTACAGCAAGACTTCTTCCAGTTAATGAGTTGTACTTTTCAATGTAATTATTCAGAATTGTTTGAACATCAGTCTCCAAGAAATCAATTGAAGCCAGTCCAAAGCGTGGTGACAATCTAGGCATCTTCATTTATCTCCAGTGTGATTTTTGGTTTCAGAATTCCATCTGCAGCTGCAGTGGTTTCATTTTCAAATTCAATTGCCCTTATGATTGCTCTAGGTTCATATTTCTGAATAGCCTCAATAATATCTATCCTTAACTGCATCATGGCCATTGGCTGAGGTAGATCAACAGCATCAATAGCTGTACCAAAATCACGGTTAAGAGGAACTGAACCTTTTATTGTTCCTAAAATACATTGAACATTCTGGATAATTTCATCTTTTACTGACTGAGGGGCAAGATTGATTTTTGTTAATGAAGTGACTGTTACAAGTGCCATGTTATCTCCTTAGGGCAAAAGATTTTTCAGAGTGCTTAACAAGGTTGTAGATTCATCTTCAATCAGAGTAAGGCTTACATCTGTAACAATTGGAATCCCCTGACCATTAAAAAACTTTCTGTCTTCCTTGAAGCCGGTAAGAATGAACTTCCCCATATACTCAGGGCCAAAGCACAAATGATGGCTTTCTCCGGATTCAAGCATGTTTTTTAATACAGTGACATAAACTGAAGGCGGTGATTTATATTGAGCTGATAGGGTCATTTTAAAAGATATTTCTTTCTTTGAAGGGCCAATGTATTCAGACACCGGCTGTTCCCCTATCACGTCATGAGTTGCATATCTGGAAGAATGTGTAATTTCTAAATCTTTAAAAGTGGACACCTGCTCACTACTACAAGTAAATGGCACTTTACCGAAAAAGCCTAAAACACCAAGAAAAGCCATAACTGCTCCTAATTTGAGGCAATAAAAAAGCCTCTGGGAGTTAACCGAGAGGCTTTTTATATATAAGTCTTATAAATGTGACCGAAATCACCTTAAAAAGTTATGAATTTTTTAAGAAAAGAAATCAATTTTTATAAATATTCGTGATGTTCTAGAAATAGAACGAAAGATTAAATTACAAAAGAGAAAAAAAACTATGTTAAATATTAATATAAATATATCAATTGAACTAGGTGTTATTATATTTATCTTATTATTGCTGTAATTATGACAATTAAAGCATTATATGGGAATTATTCTGATAATTCCCATTATATTGTCTATAAAGAGGCTAACTTCTGCATTATTTGTTCAGTTGCTGCAGTAATAAAAGTCCAGGTTAATTTAGCTCCGGATTTGAGAGCCTGGGCTTTAATCTTTTCCCACACTTCCTGATTACGCAAGTCATCCAGAAAGTCATGCCCCTGCATTGACAGGCGGTAATTATTGTTTAGACCTTCACGGTCAAACTGAGTATTCTGAATAACCCCGCAGTCAATCAGAAGTTCTACATGAAGCCAAATCTCAGTACGCCTTTTCTGTTTGGCATCTTCAAGTGACTCCTTATCAACACGCCCCGATTTCAAATCAGTAAACTTCTGTATCTCTTTATCACTGAGACCGCCACTATTAACGTATTCAACAAAACGGTCTTCTTCTAAAGAACAAAGAATATCTCTGATTAAATCCCAATTGCGCTTCATACTGATTTATTCCTTCAAGAGGAGGTATTCCATCATATACTTATTTTTTTATAATATTACATTCATGTTGTCTAAATCGTTCAGGCCTTTCTGGGTATTTTCCTAAACAGTCATGAATATAATCAGGAAAAACTTCGATTGTAAGGAGTGGAGGCATAACTAAAACAGTTAGTATATATGAATTTGTCCCTTTAAACATCAGCTGTTCAATAGGTTCGTTTCTTTGTTCAAGGTACAAACAAAATAACCCCGGCACGTAAAAAATACAAAGCAGAAGAAATATACCGTAAATTTTAAATTTTGTCTTTTTACTCATCTAATACCACCACCGTCCAAGTATTATTTAAATAAATAGTTTTGACGTTAAATTTCTCTAATTGCTTACATTGTTTTGATCGTATTAAGAAGTCCTCTCCTTTATTATAGAGTATTCTGAATTGACTAAAATCGCTGTTGAACAATAATTTATAATTTGATGAAGGAAAAGGACTAAACAATTTATCTATATATGACCAAAACAACAGTGGATAAGTACCCTTAAACTGAAATCTGTCATCTGCGTATACTGCTATTTCATTAACAGTAATTTTGATTCGTCCGTTTTCAATTGTTTCTACTGTTCCTTTAGGTAATAACCTAATAGTAAAAGCACCCATTGCAGCAGTTAAACCAGTAATACCAAGTAAATCAGAATACCAATATCCAGGTATAGAAACATAATTTATATATTGTTCTTCCCAATCTTGTGGGTTCAGTGAATAATCAAAAGTTCCTGACACTTCTGACTGCTCGCCGTACTGTGCTCTTAATTTATCTGCAAGAATTTGTGCGGACTTGTGGTTTATTCCGTTACGAATTATTTCTTCGATAGCCTCATTTACACGTTGATAAGACAATAGCCAATCAAAGTCAATTAGAAATATATTGTTTGAATAACTCTCAAATTCACCGTTTCTAGCTCCATTTCCAAGCCATCTTTCAAACATTAAAGCTAGATAGTTCCACCCTTTTTGATCTTCTTCACTATCTGCTAGAGATGCCATATTTTTGGCAATTTCCGGAAGGCTTAAGATAGTTCTATCTATCTCATTAGCATCTTCCCATGATAGTGTTTTTAAAACACTTGACTTAACACAATTACTTGTTGCTTCCCCGCCACCGTTGCCAATATTCACATTAGGAGAACCAACAGCAACAGAACCACCACATGAAACAGGATCACCTATTCGACCTGCAGCTTTTCCGTTGATGAATACATGAGGTGATCCTGCAGCAATATTTCCCACATGAGGAACATGTGCAGGGCAACCGTGAGGGATATAAGGGTCTCCTACACGACCTGCTGGAATTCCATTTATATTTACATTAGGAGAGCCACTTGAAAGAGCTGTTGGCGGACATGCATCATGTCCGGTGTTATTGTCTCCTACGCGAGTTACTGCAGGCATATTATCCCCTAGTTAATGTTAGTTGTTGAGCCTTGAAGCGTTAATGTTCCACCGGCTGTAATTGTGGTATCACCTCCGGACTGCATTGTGATATTACCACTTGCAGTTATATTGGCATTTGTTGTATTGATGTTGACTTCCTGAGGTGTGGTGATGTAAACCTTTGTCCTATCAGCATGAATATGAGTGCCTTCTATAACAACATCCAGTTCATGTGTAGCACGGTTATATGTAACAGTGGTTCCGTCTTTAAATTTAACTTTGCGTTCATCTTGATTAGCTGTAGGTCTTGCAACTTCAGGGGCATAAAAGGAACCTAAAACAAAGCCATCCTCAATTCCACCTGGTAAGAAAACACATAAAACATCTTCTCCAACATCAGGCATATGGAAGTCAGAATTATCTTTGGTATTAGGGCATATCACTGGAAGCTCATGACTTACATCATCATCTTCAGGAAAAGCAACTCTAACCATGTGTTTTGAAGGCACTGTTTCAGTTACTTCTCCAACTCTGATAATATTCATCAGGAAGGTGCGGATCTGTTCACTAATCATTAGAAAAAGACCTATAATTGAAAGAAAAGGAGTAAAAACATGATTGATAAGTACAACCATTACAAGAATTGCGCTGAAGGCTGTGAAGTTCTTTCTTCTGAAGAAAAGAAATCTTTAAGTGTTCAGTTCATGCTTCTGCTCATCAGTATGTTTCAGATAATTAAATCTCTATGTGAACCGGAGATATTTGCTTTTTCTGTAGTTGTTGCAGCAATTATCTGTTTTATTCTGATCTAGTAATTGTTATTCACTCTTCTTACATCAATTGAAGTTACATAACCACTGCTACTCATTGTATGAGTAGCTTTTTCTATGATGAAATTTCCATCAAAAGAGCCAAAACCAAGCAGCTTGATTACGGAACCAGCACACATCAGCGGATCACCTATCATTGAAAGAGAACCGGTTAACTGTCTTGCATTGAGCTGTCTTAATTTTGCTTTGGCCAGACGTTCTGCATCAGCAAGTGATGTGCACCGTCTTTTTAAAACATAAACCTGACCGCTATCATCAACATCCGGATCATCATAGGTGTAATCAATATATTCTGCTTTTGTTGCTGTACTGCCCTTTTTAGGCTTTGCTCCTTTGTTTGGAGTAGAACCATTGATGTATGAATCTAAGATTGCCTGCCTATCATCAACAGATTTTGATGATTTATTACCAGATGCAGACTTTTTAGAAACGTTTCTCCATCGTACAGTGCAGGACTTATAACGCTCTGACTGCTGAGCTTCAAAAGACCAGGATAAGATATGAGAAGCATTTTCTTTTAACAGCTTTATTGGTTCCTGCCTTTCGTATTTAGTCTGATCAAAAACAATCAGAGTCTCTGCAGAAACCTTAACTGTAAAACCTGCTTCTTCACACAATTTCTTCAGAAAATCTAAATCAGAAACGCGCTCCTGATCGACTTTGTCATAATGAGGATCGCTTTCACAATCCCACATAAATTCAAGCTCATTATCAGAGGCTATCTGTTTGGCAATCTCTTTCAGAGTTGTATTCTCATACTTTCTTGTTTTTACTGTTCTTCTTACAGTGCCATTAAGAGGTATTGATACTGCAGAAAAACTGAATACTCTAGGACGTCCTGAAACAGATAATCTGTCAATTATCATGTTCTTTGTTTCAAGTGCGCCTCTTGCCTCAGTAATAAAGGTAACTTTGACCTTATCACCGCGTGTTGGTGTCCAGGTTCCTGACCATTTACCAACTTCATCTTTTAAAGTGATATTGACCTCATCAGCTTCATCATCAATATGATCGGTATATTCACACTGCAGGAGATCTGAAGATACTTCAGTTGAAATATCTGTTTCATTCCCTGCAGTCATATACTGAATTGATAAAAGTGTTTTAAGAGGGGTTGTTCTGATGCCTATCTCTTCCATGGTGGTAGCTTCTCTTTATAAGAATCAGTTGAAACTTCAATCTCAGGCAATGTAAGCACTATTCCTGAAGGGAAAATCACATACTCACGATATTTGAAATTCAGATTCATAAGTGCAGTGAGGTGCTTTTCATCTCCTAAGACTTTATAGGCGATACCATCCCAGGTATCGCCCTGAACTGTTGTATAAGTTTTACTCATAGCTCAAACGGCTCCTCTGAGCAAAATACTGTTCAATCTGCTTCTGGAAGCTAGAACTACCTTCAGCAAGTGCTCTTCTTATCTGGTCATAAGCATCACCACTCTTACCATCAGTTGTAACATTGATAGTAGGATTGAAATTGATTGTGATGTTTGATGAACCAACAGATGAAGAATGCCCTGCTAAAAGAGATTCCAATTTAGATAAAGGCAGAACAGCTTCAGATTCAGCACCTTCACCTATTAGGGCAGTAGTAGGTTTTGTAACAATACCACCATTGGCCAGCATTGGTATCTGGTTCTGGAGCATTTCAAAACCAAAGGTTTTGCCACCCATACCAGGAACCCAATCAGGTATTGATACTGAAACAGAACCTATTGCAGAGAATGCCTTATTGATAAGAAAAATGATTGCATTGATTGGCGCTTTAGCCAGTTCTACCAAGCCACCAAACGCATTAGCAAATATGTTTTTTACATTCTCCCAGGCAGCGCTCCATTCTCCAGAAAAGATATTTTTTACAAAATCAATTACCTGAGTAAAGTGATATTTGATTCTGTTCCATACACTTGAAACTTTTTCTACTATGCCATTAAAAGCAGAAGTAAACACATTAGCAAGCCATGGGCATTTTTCAGAGAACCAAGACCATAAAGCGGCTGCTTTTTCTTTGATTAAGTCCCAGTTCTTATAAAGCAGAACACCAATTGCAATCAAGGATGCAATTGCAGCTATTATCAACATAATAGGATTGGCCAACAATACTGCATTAAATACAAGCATAGCCGACTTTACAACAAGTATTGCATTCTTTAGAAGTATTAAACCTTTCCAGAGCTTTAATGCTCCTGTGACTGCAGACATAAGGATATAGCCTGCACCGCCCCATACCATATTGAATGTAGCCATCATTGCGATAATACCGCCAATAGAAACACCAACAGCCATTAAGACTTTCAATAAGGTTTCATGGTTCTTTGCAAAAGCACCAACAGCGCCAACAGCTTTAGTCAGCCATACAGTGCATTTTCTGATAGCAGGAGTAACGGCTTCAGAAAGAGTCAACTGAGTTTCTTCAAGAGCTGAATTTAAGGAAGCAAGATCACCATCTAAATTATCTGTTTGTTCTTTTGCTACGCGCTCTGCAGAGCCTGCTTCCTTAACCTTATCAATGAACTTCTGCAGTGTACCATCTACAGCATTATTCATCAGAATACCAGCTGCAGACATTGCTTCCTGACCAAATATATCTTTCTTGATTGCTGCCTGAGCTGCCTGAGGTAATTTCTGCAGTGCAGTGCCAATGTCCTTTAATACATCCGGCATTGCCCTTACATTGCCCTGGGCATCCTTTACAGATACACCTAAAGCATATAAAGCCTTCTGTCCTTCTGTCGCAGGGGCAACTAAGCGTGTAAATACAGCGCGCATTGCTGTACCTGCCTGAGAACCACGAATTGCATTATCACCAAGCTTACCGGCCATTGCAGCAACAGTTTCAAGATCAACACCCATAGATGCTGCAACTGGTGCCACATATTTCATGGTTTCGCCTAATCCCTGTAGATCTGTTGAGGAATTAGCAAAGGTATTAACCATGGTATCGGCGACACGGTTAATCTGACTTGCTTCAAGTCCAAAACCATTCAGCATAGAAGCTGCAATATCAGATGCATTGGCCAAATCAACCTGACCTGCAGAGGCAAGATTTAACATACCAGGCATTGCTTTTAACATGTCATCTGTTTTAAAGCCTGCCATAGCAAGATATGTCATACCTTCTGCAGCCTGAGAAGCTGAGAATACAGTTGATGCACCTAATTCACGTGCTTTATCACGTAAACGACCAAGATCTTCAGCTGATGCATTAGACACAGCTCCTACTCTGGCCATGGTCTTATCAAATTCCATGCCTAGCTTAATTGGTGCAATAAATTTTGAAGCCATTGATTTAAGTAGCATCATCTGGCCTGTGCCAATAGCGAACTGAGCACCATAAGAAGATTTTGAAGCCTGAGCTGATTCTATCTTCTGGTTAAGAGATGCCATCCTCTGAGCATTACGTGATGCATTCTCTAGTTCTTTCTGCCTCTGAGTTAATTCCTGCAGACTTTTACCAGCAAGACCGCTTTCTGCTTTTAATCTCTGTAAGGTTGCTTTCTCTTCCTCAAGGGCAGATGATGCTTTTTTAACGGCTAACTGCTGTTTTGCATATTCTGCAACCAATTCAGCATTAGGACGTTTGCTTGCCTGCATCTGAGCGCCTAAACTTTCTAAACGCTCCTTCATCTTTGCAAAATTCTGAGCTGCAGTTAAGGTTGCTCTTTGCTGAGAAAAAATCTGATCTAACTGTTTCTTCTGAAGTTCAGTTGCATTGATAGATTTATTAAGATTGTCAAGACTAGCGGTTGTAGCTTTAAATGCACGTGTAAGAGAAGGATCGATTTTAGCAGCAAAAGTCAGTGCAAAATCTAATAATCTGTTGTTCATCTTCTTGCCCCTGGATATTTCTGCTGTTTTTGATATTGTGAAATGCTCTTTTGCTGTTCAAGATACTCTTCTGCAAGTTCCTGAACATCCGACATTGGCGCGTTGAATAAATCAAAGAAAGAAGACTGCAAAGAGGTGGACAACGACATCACCCCTTTGCGGTACTGTTTCAGAAAGTCATTTAGAGCGCTTGAGCTTCCAATGCCGAGCTGTTGAAAAAAGCCTGCACTGCACCAATTACCTGCATATATTCAGATACTGGTAACTTCTCAAAGAATTCAATTGGCTGTTCTGAACGCTTTGAAGCAACAAACAGATCAAAGCTATCATCCCAACAGATCACAGTCACCGTTCTCATCACTGGATTAACGATCTTCTTCATGCGAGCATAATCGCTAATCAACTGCTTAAGGTCAGCACCTGATAAATCTTCAAGCTTCAGCTCTACATCTTTGTATTCTTTTCCTTCAAACTTAACAGCTTTAGCAAATGTAACAAACATACAAAATCTCCTTACATACCAAGCTGAGTTCTTACATCAGCAAGCAAATCAGTACCATTGATCTTGCAGATAAAGTTCAGCTTATCAATCTCAATTGTTTCCTTATCATCAATTTCAATCTTCATATAGGTAACTTCAAGTTCTGAAGTTGTACCAGATGAAGCACCAACCTCAAGTGAACCTAAACCTACAGTCTTTGGTAAAGTCTTAACAGTTACCTTTACACCCTTTGCAACAAGAGAGTTGGTTGCATTATCAAGGAACTGCTGAGAACCTCTGAAAATCAGATCTGCGCCTTTAGTTGATAACAGCTCTAAAGCCTGAGTTGTTACTGAGCGCCAATTGATTGTTAAAGACATAGACTGGATGTGGCCAATTACTGCAGAATCAATTTCACCTGCAATACCTGCACCGCTAATGGTATCAGTCATATAAGACAAATCAGGAAGATCAACAGTTGCAATACCTAGCTGATGATTGCCATCTTTGTAAACGCGATAGTTGATTGTCTTATCTGGAGTTAAAGCATTTTCTGCCATTTTTGTAATCCTCTTAAACAATAAATCCGTCTAAAAAGACGGACTTAAAAAATCTTAACCAAACAAGGTGTCATAGTAGCCGGTATCAATCTCAAGATTGAATTCAAGATCTTCAGCAGGTGAAGGTGGAGTCATGAATACCTTGAAATGATAGATACCATCCATTAACTCAGTTGTAGGATTATCTTCCTCACGGAATAGCACACGTGCGCCTAACAACTGCTGTCTTGCTACAAGTGAATTTAACCAGACGTTCAATGAATTTACGATTGTTTCAATTAAACGGCGGTTGCCTGGTTCATCAACCTTCTGGAAGATTGTCAGAATGATGGTATTACCTACCCACTGGAACATTCTCCTTACTGGAATGAATGCATCCTTAGGATCAGTATTACCAGGATAACAGCATGTTCTGTTGCCCCAGAAAGTCCAGCCCTTAGTGAAATTCAGGAAGGTGATAATGCCCTGACCATTCAGATAGTTAGCTTCCTCATTGCCAAATACAACTTCAGAACCATCTTCAAGACATAAGCCTGTAATTGATGCATTCTTGTTTGAAGGAGAGCAATAAGGAACACCGCCGTAAGCATTATCAGTAACACCGATAACACCAGCTAGATGAACTGATGCATGATATAGTGTCTCTGTATTGCGAACCATTGGCCAACATAGGACCTGCTGAGTTAGAACAAGGTTATTATTCTTCTTCCACTCTGGAACAGATGAATACACCTGAACATCCTCATTTGCTGGAGCATCACATAAAGCCATTGCTCTAAAGTTGCCGTTAACAATAACAGCCTTTGCAGCCATGATTGCAGCAACTTCAGGATCTGATGAAAAGCCAGGGGCAAGAATCAGAGTAGGAACCAATGAGAACTTAGGATAAACCTCATTCATCAGTTCTAAGCCTTTACGCTTACCTGTTGTTGAATCAATACCACCGATAATATCAGCCTTAGTTACAAGTGAAGCATCAATCTTATAACCGTTAACAGTGATTGAATCAGGTAGCTTGTAAGAAGAACCTTCTAGCAGAGAATTGATTACCAGATAACCATCCTCATCAAATGCAGTCTCATAATCAGTGCCTGCTACATAAGTACGAGTTTCACTCTCAACAGTAGCTGTAATAGCTAAAGTCTCAGCAAGAATGCCTACGGTCTTAATGGTTACAGAGCCATCTTCTAAGGTATAGGTATTTTCTGTTAATGCAGTCTTATGCTTTGAAGGATCTAAGACGTTAACAAAGATGCAAGGCACAATGCCATAGAAATTGAAGTTTGCATACATGAATTCGCATAGACCATGAGCAAATTTTTTATCGCCATTTGCATTGAATACCTGAGCTGCTTCAAAGCCAAAATACTTAACAGCTTCAGCATATGAATTGATTAGAACTGGTTCATTGATTTTTCTTGAACCTGCTGCAACCTGGTTGATTGGTGCAGTGCCAACAACAAAAGGTAAAGCACTCTCTACTCTGACAGTAGGAATCAAAGAGGTGCCGGTCTCACTGATGTAAACACCATGCTTATAATTTGCCATTCTTATTCTCCTTTAATTAAAAGGGCCTTTTCGTAAGCACCATGTAACCTTGAGCCTACCTTGTTAACCTCTGAAAGAGCCTTAACATAGTCCTTTGTTGGAACGATTAACGTATTTAATTCTGGATGTTTTTCAACGAGAGCCTGAGCTACAGTGCTCAATCCGTCTGCAAATACCATATTGGCCTTGAAATAGCCTTTTGGAATTGAAGGACCAACATAAATACGTGGCCATGTAACGTCTTTAGTTGCTGTAGTGACAGCATCTGTTTTCTTTGCCATCTTGCTTATCCTCACTAGATAGATGAATCAAATTGACTTGAATAAATGTGCCAGTTGGTTGTTAGCACGATCATGAAAAAAGGTTGTTCCTGCTCAAATGGCATTGACCATTTCATTGAGCCTACTCGCTCATATTTATGATCAAGCAGATTGTCTTTAAGCTGAGCTAGGCGCATTAGAATGCGTTGAGCTACATTTGAGGTATCATGGTAAGCATCTTCATCACGTGAAAAGGTTCCTACCACAATTTCTATAGTTAACTGTGTAATACCATTATCAACAGTAGCCTCACTGGGCCTTACTGTCACAAATGGATAATCTGCAGGAGTTGCAGCATCTTTATTAGGCAACCATCCGTCATGCACTGCAATTTCATGTAATGCTTCAGGATCTTCTGCAAATTCAGGTGTATTTTCTTCAAATAAGCTACCTGGTATTCTTTCTGTCTGTCTTGGCGGTGCAGACAGTCTAAAATCTTCTACTGCCTTCTTGATGAACTCAATTAAGGCCTTATTACAATTCAATGCAATCATTTAACATTTCCTTTCAGGAGAGCATCAACTTCATGACTTAAACGCTTCTCGAATGACTGTTGTGCATATTCTTGAAGCTGAGGCATAATCTTTTCAGAATTTAATAACTGTGGAACTGTAGGACCAGTTTGTTTAATGATTGGCAAACGTTCATCTCCATCACGGCTAAAGACAGTTCCATTCCAGACAAAACCTTTATCTAACTTGAAAGGCTTGCCCTTAATTATTTCAATCGTTACTGTTCTATGTGGAAAACCGGTTGTATCTCTTTTTGGATTAACCTTGTAACGGTTGAGTGGTAAACTTGCGGTATATGATTGGCTTTTTAACTCTGCCACCAGACTGTTTGGCTTTGCTCTGACCAAACTCATTGTTTCATTAATGGTAGAAGCCTTTAGAGTATATTTTGTTCTTAAAGTGCGTGATGCCTCAGTCTTAGCAGAGCTGATTGCTCTGTTCATTGCCCTTGCAATTGCTTTAGGTATAGCCTGAGGCATAGCTTTAAGATAAGACGTCATATGGGCAATGGAATCTTCATCAAGACGAATAAAATCATTTCCCATATTACTGCTCCATCTGTTCTAGCGTTAAGATGTCAACTCCATGCTCTACCTGCACATCTCTGCAGATATAATGCAGTTTGTTTATGGTTACTGTTGAATTTACAAGGGGCAGAGGAGATAAGTCCCCCTGCCTGATGTAAACCACTGCAGTAGCCTTAAAAACACCCTGAATCTGAGCTTTCTCAAAAGTATTTACAACAGAATTATCAATAACAGCTTTTACGCTTTTTCCGTTAATAGTCCAGTAATCAGCAAATTCACCATCATTGATAAAGGTGTCTAAATCTTTTTTGAAAGTCTGTTTCAGATTCATTTTTTACTGCGCCCTGTTTTTGGTTCAGAAGCCTTTTCAGTGTTAGTCTGTTCTACCTTTTTTGTATCAAGCACAATCTTTTCAGCAAGACCACGCTCAATCCAATCTGATGCTTCCTTATCAGATAAAGAAAAGGTAGTTCCTGTTTCAAGAACTACCCCTTTATGTAGAACATTAGACTTTAGTCTTACGTCCATAATTAAGCTACCTTTAAGATGTAGAAACCTAGAGGCTCATTAACGATCATCAGAGGAGCTGATTTTAACTGCACAATACGTCCTGCAGGATTTGAACGCTGCAGCCATGAGCTTGCAACACGATCACCTTCTACGAACTGATGAGTATTGTTTGCCTCATTGATAATATCAACTAAGCCGTATGCTCTGGTGGTCTTTACTCCACGGCAGGCAATCAGCACGGAATCCTCAGGGATCATTGGTTTCTCTTTGCCAGTAGCTACATCATAGTAGTATTCATCATAGGTAAAGATGTCTAAGTTTGGTAAACGTAAAGCACCCACATATGAAACACCGTCCTCTAATTCACGTGGATCGATCTGACCTAAGTCAATTCTGCGTGAATTTAATGCAGTGTTATCTCCCTTCAGAGAATGCAATAGCGCATCAATAGCCTTAGAACCGGCAATCATCTCTACTGGAGTTAAACCAGACTTCTGCGCAATCTGACGGCATGCAGTACGTAAATCACTAAGAGGATCGGCGCCTGCAGCAGTCCATAAGGTTGATACGGTACCAGCTGGCTTTTCAGCTGAAGACAAATCTTTCCAGAAGTCTAAATACTCATCAACTCCTTCACCCTTAATCAGAATCTTACCGGTGGTTAAGGCCTGAGCACACATAACCTCTTCTGTACGTGTAATCTCCTTATCCATCTCATTTAAATCCTGAGCCAGAATTGCAGCTGCTCTCTCATTAGGAGAACGACCTGAATATAACTGTTCACCAGGTAATCTCTGCATTGCATCCTCTGCAGTACATACACGGTAAGGAGCAATAAAAGCAGGTCTATAGGTAGAAGTCTTGAAGCCATTACGTAAATCTAAAGTTCCACCAATACGAGGATTTACAAATGGAGCCAGTGAACGCTTACCAGGGCCTTTAATATCAATATCAACAGTTGCAGTATTAAAGGTCTTTTTATTTGAAAAATAGCGATCACGCAAGAATGAACGGGCACGATACTCAGAGTTGACCATCTCCATCATTGTGCGAGGTTCAAATAAAGAAACTGTCATCTTAAAAATCTCCTATTAACGTAAGAAAATTCCAACATTACGAGCGGCTTTAACAAAGTCCTCAATGTTAACCCCTGAAGGAACAATCACAGCTGCCTTATTAAAGTCACCGTTAACATATACAACACCTTCAGTGTCTGCATCTGAAGCATTTACATCATCTGTAAGAATGCCAAATACATCTGCAGGGGTATCACCATTTGCTGCAGAAACTGCAGATACCTTACCATTTGCAAAGGTCACTAAAGCACCGCGCTTTAAGTTCTGACCTGATGCAACAACTACAGGAAAAGTCTTAATCTCATCACGATTAAGGCCGGCAAATAACTTGTCATACTCAGTTGACTCAGTTTTAATTAAATCAGCCATTTTTCAATCTCCTAAATTATTTTTTATAACCGTTGATTTTTGCCAACTGTGAATGAACAGCAGCAACCAACTGAGCACGTGACTCAGCATCCTTATCCTGAGGCAGAGCGCCTTCTGCATTATCAGCACCGGATAAATCACCTGCTAAAGCCTGAGCATCCTCAGTTAATGCTTTTGCATGTTTATCACTCTGGCTTTTCTGCATTTTGATAGTCTCAATGGCAACCTGCTCTGCTGTCATTGGCTCTTCAAACATTGCCTTCATTACCAGGTCATGATTTGCACCGTTATCAATCTCTGACAGAGCTTGAATGCGCTTACGCTCTGACTGAACTGCTTCAGCAACAATTGCCTTAAACAGGTCAGGATGTTCAGCATTTAATTTTTCTGCTGTCATAGCCTCTGGTTTCTTCTCCTCAGCCTTTGCAACAATCTGAGTATCTTCTACCTTTGCTGCAGGCTTTGGATCTTCTGGTCTCTTACTCATTAACATCTCCTTAGATGGTTTACGTAAGTTTTGTAAATCCCATTCTTTGCCTGCAATGGCCAGAATGTGATCGTCTTTCATATAAGCAGATACCTGCTCACTGTTATCAATCTCATCTGCAAAACCTTTCTCTACAGCTTCTTCAGCGGTAAACCAAGTTTCTGCATCCATGAGAGATTTGATCTCTTTTTCATCAAGTCCTGATTTCTCCATATAAATGCATCTCATTGATTCAGCGCATTTATTGAGAACATCAATCTGCTTTTCAAGTTCTTCTGCATTTCCATATGCGCTAGACATTGGATTGTGAATCATGAACAGAGAACCTTTACTGATTACTGTCTTTGCATTTTTTAAGGAAGTAATCAGTGTTGCAGCAGAAGCAGCAAGGCCGGTCACGTGAATTGTGATGCCGGCCTTGTGTCTTGATAGAATTCCGTTTATTGCCAGAGCGCTTGCAACACTTCCACCTGGCGAATTGATATAAATATCTATTGGTTTATTAGGATTGACTGCAGCAAAAGCTTTTGCAACTTCTGCCTCATCAAAGCATTTCTCATCTTCAAACCATTTCTCAGCAATAGGTCCAAAGAAATTCAAGATTGTAATTTCTTCTTTTTCCTGAATTGCCAAAATTGGTCTAAGCTCTGTATTTGGCATTGGTTTCATCCTCTTCACTGTGTTTTACTGAATTAACACCAGTTGTTGGCCTGATGTTGTTTTCATTCATAAGTTTTTCTTCTCTGCCCCTCTGAGCTGCAATCATGTCAAAGCTCATTCCAGTAAGTTCATTTGCTTCATGCTCACGTGTACTGAAACCTTCCTCAACACGAACCTTAGCTGCTTCAGCTTCTTTAAGCGGATCAAGCTGTCCTTGAGTATCACCAGACCAATCAGCTAAACACCATGCTTTTCTGATTGCAGGATCATCAAAGAAACCAGGAGCATTGATTCTACCCTTAGCAACAGCTTCAGATAACCATTCTTCATAAACTGGCTGACATAAACGGTTAACAATCCACTGTCTTCGCATTCTGAACATCTTCCAGGCTTCAAGCAGTGCACCGCGAGAAGCACTATAAGAAGAAGTGAAGCTCTTCATCAGAAGTTCATAAGGAATCTCCAAAGCTGCGCCGATCTGTCTGCAGATAGAAGTAACAAAACCATCAAAAGCAGTATTAGGTCTGCCTGGGTTTGCTGTTTCAACCTTCTCTCCTTCAGCAAGATTAACAATGGCACCATTACCAAGTGAGACATCATTCTGATCTGCAGTCATGGAACTTACATCAACACCAGGCATTCCTGACATTAAAGAATCAAGTCCATTCTGTGGATTGTCCTGAGTGATAAATACAGTGAAGTAACCACTTACTACTGCAGCAACCAGTTCTGCATCTGTATATCTGCCTAACTGTTTTAATGCTTCAATCACTGGGGCAAGAAGTGGTACACCTCTGCGCTGTCCTGGACGTTCCATATCAGACATTAGGTGGAGCATATTTCTACGACCTGACTTTGTGCCAAAAGCCTGAACACGCTTCCATTCCTGCTTAAAGGAATTTAAAGGACGGTGTTTTGAGTATGGATGATATTTAGCCACGTAATAGGCGACAGGTTCACCATACTGACCAACCTCAACACCTTCAACAACAGAATTATCTGTAACCTTAAAAGAATCCAACGGATTGCAGATTCTGTCAGACTCAATCAGATCTAGTTTTAAATCATAAGGGCAGTTAGGACGTTTAATAAATGGTAAAGCCACAAAGCAATCACCACTCATCAAAGTTGATAAAAGAGCTAATGCCTGAAACTCATAAAAGGTGCACATCCTTGCAGCATCGCAGTTAGTTGAATCAGACCACAAAAGCCATTCGCGCTCTGTGTTTTTCTGCCATGCAACTGCCTGCTCTTCTGTAAGTCCGAGTTTGTCACGATCTATGTGAGAATTCATCATAAGACCAGAGCCAATAACATTGGTTCTAATGGTCTTAATGGCACCGGTGGCCAGAGGCACCCCCATGTAAAGATCGCGTGAACGCTCTCTTAATGTCTTGATGTTATCTGCAATATCTTCATCTGCAGAGGCACTATGGCTCATCCATCCAATTAAGGACTTTCGAGCATATGAAGCGCCGTAATGAGAATAACCACTAGCAACCAATCTGTTTTTTACAACAGCAGTAGGAGTTTTTGCTTGCTGAACTGCTGCAGGTTTAACAGCATTAGCTCTAGTGGCCATTGCCTTACGTGGAAGTTTTTTTTGTGTCATATCTTAAAAATCCTGAGGAATAGCTCTTTGAACTTTTACACCACCACAACCACTTTCACACTTAGAAACAATGTCTGACCAATACTTAATTGCTTCCTGAATAGCGGTTAAATTTGCTCTGGTTAGGGTTCTTGATCCAATGGTGTAACTCTGACCGGTTAAAACCACATCCAGAGCATCTAACAATGCATCAAGTTTCTTTTTAGCAACCTCATAAGGAATGCCTTTATATTTTTTTAAAACTGGCATTAGATAACTCCTTTAGAATATTTGCGTGTTTTAACTGGCTTTGATTGAATTGCAGCAGTATTTGCATTTACCCCCTGAGCACAAAGCTGATTGAATGCAGGTCTTACTATTTCAATTGCTGCAGTTGCATATACAGCACAATCAAGTGCCTCATTACGCTCTCTTAATTTTTTCCAACCTTCCTTAACACGTCCTTTTTCAAACTTACGTTCAAATACTTCAGCGGTTAACTGCTTGAAGTATTCCTCTGTAAAGCCTGAATCACGTGCCATTGGATAATGCACATAGGCAGGGCCAAAATCATTAACTTTTAGGCGGTTAAACAGCAGTCTTTTACCTGCATCAACACCAACCACAAAAAGAAATGCTCTGTAACGGTTATTCTGCGAAGGTGGACCTATCAGGTCTTTACCTGCTACAGATGAACCTTTTGAAGAGAATACACGTGATTTTTCACGTGCCTTAGTGTACTGATAAACAGTATCTGTCATTGAACCGTCACCAGAATCAACTAAAGTACAAGCAATTCTCAATTCTCTGCCATCCTGCAGATGGAAGTTTTCTATCAATAAAACATCTAACTGTGACCAGACTTCATTCTGTTTGGTGTCACCGAAGAAAACTCTGTGGCATATACCCCAGGATTCAAAGTCTGCACCCCATCCAAACACTGTGGCTTCAAGACGGTTCTGCTGAACGTCAACACCACATGTAAGCATCAGAATTTCTTTAGGAAGACCAGCTTCAGGATAAAATTCTCTTCTTTGAGCAAGTTTTTCCCATAAGTTCAAATCTGCTTCATCTTCATGCCATGGTTCACCGAGCTTCAAGTTGATGAACTCCTGAAGGCCTTTTTTATCCTTCTTATGATTTGCATCAACCCATTCTTCAACAAGATCACGCAATTCAACCCATGGAGAACATAAAGACGTTAAGTGATAACCAATGGTTCTGGCTTCAGGGTTCTTAGGAATCCACACCCCAGATTCAAGCAGATAAGGATCAGGTTTTCCGTTGCCTCTTACTTTTTGATTACAGTGAGGACATTCCATTCTGATTGAATCTTCAACCAGATCCCCCTGCTCATCATTTGACCAGTGAACATTGCCCCACTCCATTTCAAACTGCTTACCGCAATGAGGGCAGGTTACAAAGTAACCACGCTGATCTGACTTCATGAATTCTTCATAAATTGTCGGACCATCTGCTCTTTGTTCCGTTGTAGGCGTAGAAACAAATACAATTTTTTTATTTGTAAAGTTTGTTGTTCTCTGAACTGCTAACTTTAGAGGATCGCCTTCCTGCGTTGAGCCGAATCTGTCAATTTCATCACAAAGTAATACACGTATAGGACGAGATGCCAAGCCTGAAGGCGAATTGGAACCCACCATAGCAAGATAACCACCAGTGAAATGCTTCATACGGATGGTTGAACTAGATTTGCGTGAACGTCCTTTATCCTCTGAAGGAGCCACGCTCATCTTTTCTTTTAAAACTGGTGTAGCCTGAATAGTAGGATCAATACGTTCTTTGGAGAAGGCTTCTGCATTTTCAACAGTAGGTTGAACCATCATGATAGATGAAGGTTCCTGATCCATGTAGTACCCCATCACATTCATGAGAAGTTCTGATTTTGCAACCTGAGAAGCTGCCATAATCACAACCTTTTCAACACTGTGAGATGTTGCCATATCCAGAGGCTCCTTCATATAAGGAACTCTGCTGGTTCTCCATCTTCCTGGTTCTGGTGAAGTTCCAGGAGCAACAAAACGATATTGATCTGACCACTCAGATCCGGTCAGCTTAGGTCTAGGTTTTAAAGTTTTTTTAAATGCCTTTGAGAAAAGATTATTTAACAAAGAGTTTCTGGAGTTCTGCAAGGCAGTTGTTGATTTCATCACTTATGATTTCCTCAATATCTCTTGCGGTTCTTCCTTCGCATACAGTTGCAATTCTTGCAGGTAAGCTTGAAAACTTTGATTTGATTGCCAGGCCAATTCTTTCTGCATCAGAATTGATGCGTTCTATTGAATACAGTCTGCCCTCAAGCTCATCAAGCTTTAATTTTTCATGCTTAGTCTGGACTGCAGTCATATAGGCCTTAGCTGCATTTAAAACAGCAATAGGATTATTTTCAATCTGACTGAGCCAGTTCTTATAGGTTGATTCAAAATCATCACCAACATCAATAGATGATTTAATATCTTCTATCAGTTTGGTTGCAGCCTTACGGCCTTTATTTCTTTTATTCTGATCTATTGTCTTCTGGTATTCTTTATAAGCTTCTACTGCTGCAGACAAACTCACACGTTTAGCTTCATCAATTTCAAATACACCTTTATCAATCAAAGTGCGAACCTGAGCGCGAGATACACCCAGATTTTTAGCTAAAGCTGATTGTGTAACACCATCAGAAAAAGTCATTTATAAGTTCTCAAGTTCTTCATTAGTTACAATATCATCAGGATGCTCTAAAGCTTCTTTTGCAAGCCTATCCTGGGAAATAATTAGAGCTAATGCATTGTTGTCCTCTACAGTATCAACAATCTCAAAGGGTTCTGCTACAGAAACAGATTTACCTGATTCAGTAAGATGTGCCCCTGGTTTTAAAACCATTACTGGTAAATCATCATCTAAATCTGCAATAAATTTCTTTAATTCACCTACTGAATTAATTTCCATGAATACTCTCCTGAGATATTTTATTGATGTAAATTTTATTCTTTCAGTTATTAGTTTTCTTCTAACAATCTATTCTACTGTTTTAAGTTATAACAGCGTTTCAAAACGTGATTTAGAACCAGTGATAGAAAAGCAAAACCAAATCCAAGAAGGAATACAAAAATTAGAACAAATAAGCTCGGTTCTTGTAGCACAAAATAAACAACTTCAGGAGAAGGTTGATAAACTTGAACAGAATCAAAGAAAGAGCTCACAAAATAATCGTATTTTCGATTCAGATAAACAGTCAGAAAAATTGCTACAACGCACCCGGCAAATACAGAAGCGCAAACAGAAGGAATAAAAATCATATATTTCTTTAGATTTTCTTTCATTTGCTTATACTCTCATACCAATTAATTAAATGATTGTAGTAAGTTGCAGTAATGTCACAGTCTTTTGCAACTATCAGTTGTTCATTAAGTAATCTTTGAAGTTTTGCCTGGTCTTTTCCACTGCATTTACATTTGTCTTTTGGAATTGATCCGGAAGCTGAGGCATCTGAGGGCAGTGTTGCTGAGTCGGAATCGGTGTACTCTGAGAACTGCAGCTGCAGAGCATTAAGTTCATCGATAGCACTAGCATAACGTTTTTCAAGATCATCCAAGTCTTCCTGCGTTTTTGCTGCATTGATTTGCGCTGTCTTCTGGTGTTCATGTTCAACCTCCAGCTGTTGAATCAAATTAGCTCTTTCTTGCTCCAGTGCATTTTTCGCAACGTTCAGACGTTCAATTTCAGCCTGATCATCTCTTGCCGAATAACCGGTCATAAAACCGATAGCAAAAGCTAATGCACCAGCAATCAATGTATTCTTAATGGATAACATTGGGAGACTCCAGAAACGAAAAAAGCCCACATTTCTGTGAGCTTCTTTTTGACATTTTTAGACTAAGAAAGAAATAATTTAGCTTCTGCTTTTCTACGCCTGGTTAAACCTGCAACTTCAACACCACCGGCTTTGTTAATATCAAGAAATTCTTTAGCAGCGCCTTCTTTGTCTCCAGCCTTCATCTTCTTCCAGAGCTTGTAACTGACTAAAGTCTGAATAGGAGTTAGACGCTTGCCATTTTTAAGAGCTCCCTGCAGGTTGAAAAGAAGACATACAAGAGCATCAAACATTCCCTGAGTAACTTCAATCTCATCAACGTTTAAAGCAGCTTCAATCTGATACTCATATTTAGCAATATCTGCCTTTAGAAGAAGTTCAGCTTCAGCTTCAGTACAAACCATGCCTTCATACACATCTGGAGAATGATGGCCATATCCAATGGTCCAGCCGTTCTCATGAGATAGAGGCTTATATGCTTTTGTTCTGAGTCCTTCAAAATTCTGAATAAGGGCAATGGCATGAGAAGAAACACGCATCTTAATTTATTCCTGATGTTAAATAGTTAATTGTCAAAATGCCTGCAATGTTGCAAATTCCATAGACTAAAAAAGGGATGCCTAAAGCAATACTGATAAATGCCCAGGAGAACTCAGCAAAGTAACAAAACGGAATCAGCCACTGTGATATATATCGTTTATGTTTATTGCTCATTTTTCTTCTCCACTTTGTCTAGTCCATATCTTTTAGCAATCCAATCTAAAACTCTGCCTATACCAAAAAGGCCAATCATCACACCGTAAGGCACGGCATCCCACGCTTCAAATCTCTCAGGAAAGTATCTGTAACCTAACCAACATATGGCCATGGCACCTATACCGGAGATCAGAGCGTAATAAATTCTTCTTATGAATTCAGGTGGTTTTTTAAAAAAGGATGAAACTAAAAATGAAGTTACACTACATGCCAAGCCTCCAAACACGAAAAAAGTTACTTCAGAGGGCAACATGACTTATCTCCAGAAAAAGAAAAAGAAAAAGCCTCTCAAATTATCTGAGAGGCCAAGTACCACCTAATTACAGTTTGCCACTGTATTGTCTATGAGTATAAAACATAAAAACGATCCGAAAACGATCTAAAAACGATCTATTTCTAAAACGCTCATAGAACGATTTTTAATACATCAGTGGTACTGTAACTCATTTTTATAAAAGAAATGCTTATAAGGTGTCTTAAAATTGAAAATAGAGGGTATTTTGGATATAAAGTGTATAGAGACTATGGCAGCCATATTTTTAAAATCTATTCAGCTAGACGAATTTCGGGCGCCTTGCCACCCGAACGCTAGTTCAAGCTGTCACAGTACCTTTAGAACATTTTTTAATTTACATGACTAATCATATTTTTTATAGATTGATTAGCATTCCTATAGGTTAGTGTTATTTCTGGATGAGCATTAACATAAACTCTAAAAATCTCATCAGCAAAAGCCTGACCTATACTATCAATTCCAGAAAAATCCAAAATTACATATTTAAATTTATCAAATCTAGCCAATAGCCTTCTTGCTTGAGATCTAGAGATAATACCTTCATCTTTGTATCTAAGTAGTTTTACAGGAACAATTGTTTTACTAAAACTCTTATCTTCCGTTGATGACGTAAACGTATCAAACACCTTTTTTAAGCTTCTTGATGTATTATTATTCACTGCCATAAAAACAGTAGTTCCAGAGCTGTTTGAATTTTCCATTTCAACAAAGGCGCCAATATCACTTTGTTGACTTAAAGAATAAAATAGATTTCCGGAAAATATTGCAAATAAGTCACAGGCTTTACTTGTAAAGAAAATACCTTCACCTGAATGTTCCTTAGGATTAGATGTAAATTTTCCTTTAGACAACTCCAATAATGACTGATGCTCATCTTGAAGATTAAGATCGTCTTTAATTTTTTTAAAAATACCAATACCGTTATCTGAGACTGTAATGTAGGTTTGTATAGGATCTACATATAAATTAACATCTATCTTTGATGCATTGGCATGACTAATTACATTATCAAACATCTCTGTGAAGGCATAATTTAAAATTTCTTTTGCGGAATGTCCTATATTTGATAAGTTTGGAAATATATAGTCAATCCAAACTTTTTCATCAGTGATTAACGAATTATTAGAATCGAAAGTAAATTTCTTTTTAACAGAAGGGCAAGGTGTATATATATTATTTTTTCCTTCTTTACGAACATTCAATAACTTTTGCTCTACTAGTTTATCAATATGTTTTCTTAAACCATTTTCCGATATTCCTAATGTTTTACCTATCTTAGAAAAAATTACTTTAAAAGATAAATCTTTTTCTTTTTTAAAAAGATTAAGAATTGAATTTCTTATCTTTTCACCTTTTTTGGTAATTTTTTTACACATAACATTAGCCCTTTAATTATTTTTCATTACACTTTTTATTAAATTATAGTTTATTTATTTATTTTTATAAACAATATAACTTTGTTAATAAACAATAAGTTACAAATATTTTTTAAAAATTCTCCATAAATTGCTGATACATCTTATCTTTGAATCTAGAGTTTCTTTCTTCAGACTTTTGTAAGTCCTGCTCATAAAGAAATGTCTTTGGTTCATTGCTTTTAAAAGTTTCCAAGCCTAAAAGCCACTTTGCTGCAATGGTTGGATCTTTATGAGCGCGCATATAATGTCTGCAGAGTCTTCTCATTTTCTGATAAGAAACACCGCGCTCTTTACAGAATAAGCGCATTGAGCGATAACACTTACCTTCAAATTCAAACACCTTCATTCATAATCCTTAGCTGATTGAGAATCAACTGTTCACCTCTTCTGATTAAGTCACAGATAGCCTGAGTAGTAACATATCTTAAAGCTGTATCTACAGCAGGATTAAATCTAAAATAGTTTGAGCAATGACGTGGTTTTATTTTCTGCTCTTTGTTCTGTTTTTTCAGAATCAGGAATATCTCATCAGGAGATTTACACTGGATATAAAACATGTTGAGCAGTTTATATAGATTAGGCTGTTTCTGTTTTAATTCACAGAAAGCCTTATCAATAATCATAGCAGATTCATCAGAAATGGTATAAGTCTGATTTGATGAAGTGTGTCCTGGATAACCAGAACATCCAAAATAGCGTGACCAGATTCCATAATTATGCAACAAACGTATATATTCAGCAGAGCTCTCTGCAGTAATAGCTTCTCTTATTTCTTTAGTCAGCATTTTCCAAACTCCATTTCTTCAAAGAATTATGCTCATTTACTTCCCAGACACCCACACGAATTCCGGCCAGTTTCTTATTAGGAGATAATCTCCTGCAGATCAGAAACTCAATTAAGGAATCATCTTCATAGATTCCTGCTAGCTTCAGAACATCACATACCGGTTTGGCCATATTGTCTAAATCTCTTTTTCGCTTATCAGGAAAAGTTATTTCCATATACACATAAACTGGCGCATCATAAGGCTTCTGTATCTCATTCTTTATTTTTCTTGCTTCAAGCTCCATCCAGTCACGATATTTAGGAGAATCTTTTATTCCAATGATTCTGCGTGACATATTGATTACATAAGGTATCAGTCTCTGATTAGCTGAAGGCGGTAAGGTCAAATCAATAAGCACCATAGTCCACACTGTCCTTAATCAGCTTGTATTTAGTAAAAATGGACTGAACTCCTTCACTGTATGAATAACTCTGCCCATAGTTCTGCAAGTAAGTAAGCATCCAGTTTTTAAAATCAGCATAAAAGCTGTTAACCTGAATTGCATATGCTCTTAAAGTGTCTATGTCATAACCAAGATCGCGCATATATTGAACTGTTTTGACAAAGCGCTCATCAACTTCTTTTATTTTTTCTTCAGGAAGAACATTATCAAACATCATGACGGCAGGAAGCAGATGTTCATCACCTGCAGCAATAATCATGTCATACAGATCGTATTCATACAGATGATCTAAGCTGCATAACTCATCAAGGGCAATAAGGCTTTTTAACTTCTCAATCTCCTCATCCCATGCTAAAGGAATAGGCATGTATTTTTTAACAGCCATGCTTTTTAGAGTTGCAATGTACATGGTTGCAATATGCTGCAGTTCCAGATAATCAATTTCCGGCAGATCTTCAGGTTTATAGTAAATTACAAATTTTGTTCCTGGATATTCTGAATATAGGGTTCCTGGTATTGAGTAAGCACCAAAGACTGTAGCAACATCAGACTTCAGTTCCAGAGCATACTTAACTAGAGCGCCGTTTTTCTTTGGTACTAAAGGCTGAGGGCCTAAAACGCGAGGTAGTGGCTTACCTTCAGGAATATTCTTCACTCTGAAAAATATCTTGCCACCCTTACCGCCACAGACTGTATAGAATTCAGGAAGAATTTTCTCTGATTTAAGAAGACTCATAAAATTCTTCATAGTCTCATCATCATAAAAATCACAGTCTAAGGCACATACATGAGAATCAGTTAATCTGAGATTAAGAGAATTACAGCGCCCAGAGGTAATATCTTCATGCGCCCATGCTAATAGCTGTTCTTTTGGCGGTTCTTTCCATTTTCTGAGACTAGGAGCCTTAAAATGAGAAGGTATGACAGTCCATCCAATTGAAGCTAAACCGTCTGCAGTTCTATGAAGGGCAGAAGGAAGGTCATTATCATTCATTGGTCTTTGAGTTGTAATAAGTTCTCCTGATACTGGATCAACCCCCTGAGCATTTATCAGGATGTCTTTCATGTAGATCATTCTTTGTTTATCCTCTTATGTTTGATTTCTGATTTGAATTCTGGAACTGAACCGGCTGAATCAGATTTACACCGTTTGCATTTGGCTGCATTGAAACACCGCGCTCAAGCAGTACAGTTGGTTCAGCATTTTTTACAATGTTGAAGCCACCGCCTGGAGTTCTGACTGCAGTAAATTCTGCATCACCTGCCTGACAGTAACGGCTTTTAGCAATATCAATTTGGAATCGTTTCAGATCTTTCTGTCCTTCACGTGTCTGTTCTGGAACCATGATTAGAGATAAGGCAACATCATGAACAATACCTGAACCGCCTGCAATGTCATACATTGATGGTCTTGCAGTCTGTCCTGATTTCTGTCTTGAAGGTCTTGATAACTGCACAAAAGCTAATGTAGCCAGATTGTTCTGTTCAGAAAGTCTTACCAAACGTTGCATCATAGCCTTATTACGTTCCCACATTTCGCCCTTATATTTCATTTCAAGGATCTGAAAATAGTCAATAATCAGCAGATCAAGGCCACCAGAATAAACCAGACGTTTAACCTCATTTTCAACGTCATAAATTGACATACCACGGCCGGCCATAATGGTAAGAGAACAGTTTGCAGTATTCTCTTCAAAAGCCTTCATGTTCTGTTCAATGGCATATCCATTCATAATCTGTTTCTGAGTAATATTCTGATCGGTACACATCATACGGAATGAGATAGACTGCGCGCTCATTTCTGCAGAGAACATGGCCACCTTCAGACCTGCAAGGGCAGTACGTCTGGCAATCTCACAACCAAGCCACGTTTTACCAGCACCTGAATAGGCACATATAATGGAAGTTTCACCACGTCTGAAGCCGTTGAAGCGTTCATCAAAAGCAGAATAGCCGGTTGTCACATACAGCTTTTTTCTTGCTGTAGGATTAGACAGTTCAGCAATTTCCTGAGAAGCTGCACGTGCAATTTCTTTTTTTCTGAGAATGTCTTTTTTAAGTTCAAGACTGGTATCACGTTCAATTGAAGTCACCTGCTCTTTAAGCTCAGATAAAGGCTTATTTGCTCTGACACCATCAATAAGAGCCTGAGCGCGCTCAACCATGATTAAACGAATACCCAGATCACGCATATCCTTGTAATGCCTAATTGCATCATCATAGGAACATGCTGTTGAATTGCTGATAATCTTCTTGATTTCACTTTCTTTGATGTTCTGGTCTTTTGCCCAGGATATGAATGTTTTGTAATCCCATCTGTGAGCAAAACAGAATCTTCTGACAGCATCAACAATCTTCTGCTGATCCTGCACAAAGAAACGAATATCAGCGCCTAGATCTGAAAGGAAGATCTGACGTTCCTCATCTTGAAAGGAATACAGTAAAGCACGTATAATATAAGAGCCTTCTGAGGCGCATTTATCATAGTCACTCTGCTCTTCTTCTGTTTTTGGTTTAGTGACTGCAGAAGGCGCTTTTTTTATTTCAAGTTTCTTATCAATCTTTTCTGGATTATCAGTTTTATCTTTTTGAATTACTCTTCTGTAACCATTGGCCTGAGCTGCAGTGATGATTGCACCAATACCAGCAATATGATTGCCTTTATAGAATTCATTTTTCTCATGCTTTTCATCAGTTTTTTTACGATTTCCAGCATGAGAGGCCCAGTTCTGAGCAATTTTAAATACAGTGTCATTATTAGGGTAATCCTTGCCTAATGCATTGAAGACCATAATCCAGGTATCACGGTTATTTGCATCAAGGTGCCCTAATATCTGTTCCAACTCCTCGTTGGAAGGCAAACTAATTGAAGAAGGCATCAAACATTACTCCTTTTTCGTATAAGCCTTTGTGGAAAGGAATTATTCTTGAAGCAGTCTCTCTGGCTTCTCCAGATAATGATTCAGGATCGACAGACCAGGCATCAAACCATTTCTGGCCCCAGTCAATTTTTCTATCTTCCTCAGAAGGAAAATCACGGTTAGGATCGAAAGGCTGAAATACATCTTCACAATCATCATTGATAGTCTGGTACATGAGGCGGTAAAGGTATCTGCCAAGATCCATATCATGCATGACTGCAGTAAAGTATTGAGGATAGTCAAAGGCAATAGCATCCAGAACTTTAGAAGGACTGTTACGCTGTTTGATAAATTTCTTCAGAACTGGAGAAACAACTTCCCTATCAATGTAAGATTGAACATAGTCAATTGCTTTTGTTCTGAAGCCTTTGAAATCATTCTGCACGGCAACATTAAGGAATTTACCCAGAGAAGCCTTCTTCGGGTTCCATCTTTTGAGAAGTGATTCTGCGTAGATTGAATAAGCATCCTCGCCATATTTGCCAATCAGACACAAATCAGCAAGATAAGTGATATTTGTTGCAATCCACTGATGCAGGTTATAGCCTTCTTCATCTAAAGCTTCATTGGTATAAATGCATTGACCGTCTCTATCAACATCCTCTTTAGGATCGAATGAGAAAGGAATAAAAGAAGCTAACTGATTGTTAGTTTCAGGATCACGCATAAAGATCTTTTCAATAGATCCTTCACTTAGATCCTTTAATATCTTTCTATATACTTTTTTTCTATATATATCTATCTCTTCTTTCTTATATTCATACTTATGTGTGATCATTTGGATCACAGAACTATGATCATTTGGATCACTAACTGTGTCACTTTGGATCATCTGATCCGTTGGATCACTGATCTTTTGGATCACAGAACTATGATCATTTAGATCACTGTCATTTTGGATCACGGTTTCATCTTGTTTCTGTTTCAAAGAATCAATACTGAAAAGAACGTTAATCACGCGTCTGCAGCCGTTTTTCTGTTCTACAGAAATAAGCTTTAAGTCTTCCAGTCTTGTTAATGATTTTCTTATTACTGCTGGACCATAGCCCATCTCATACTTAAGAAGAGAATTAGAGATCCTGATCTGCTTATTCTCACAGCGTTTAGAAAGGCCAATAATTCTAAAGAGAATGTACTTAGCACAACCATTTAGTTTTCTAATATCTGGAAGAAGTAAAGCATCAGGAATTACTACAGGATAAACTTCATTATTCATATAGTAGTCACCTTATTTCACAATATCTTCAGGAATTTCTTTCCAAATTTTTAAGCGAGGATATTTAAGTATTAAAAATTGTGCTCTATAGAAAGGCATTCCTTTTTTTGACCATAAAGTTACAGCTGGTAAAGACACTTCGCATATTTCAGATAATTGCTTTCTACCTATAGCATCGACAATCATTTTTGATGAACTTTTAGAAAGCTTTTTTGAATTAAGCATCATAACTATTTCCTTTAATAATTTTAGTAAATAATTAAGTATTCTTAATTTAGAATATATCAAACAAAATTTGAAAGCAAGTTATTAAATTTATAAAATTTAATTCAAGTTAATTTGTTGTGAAGACGATAAAAAAAATATTAGAAAGATAATTAAGAGAGGCTGTTATGACTGAATTAAAAAATAGAATTCAGAGCGCCATGGATTATGCTCAAATTAATGGAAAAGAATTAAGTATTCTTACTGGATTAACAACTGCAGCAATTAGTCAATACAAAACAGGAAAGATCTTAACTCTCAATGCCATGGCTGCCCAAAAGATTGCAGACGCTCTTGGTGTAAACGTCGAATGGCTTGTTACAGGCGAAGGCAATATGATTAAGCCTAACATCATATCTTTAGATAACGCAGATTCAGATAAGCTTCCTGCAGGCTTCGTTCAAATTCCTGAATATAAGATTTGTTTTGGTGCTGGTGAAGCTGAAGAACCAACATACGAAGAAATCCAAGATTGCGTACCAGCCTATTTTAGATCTTCATTCTTTTCAGATAGAGGTATAAATCCTAAGAATTGTAAAAGGTTTAAAGTCATTGGGGACTCTATGATTCCGCTCATCAATAGTGGCGATTATATCACTGTTGACTGCACGCCTAAAGATTATATTGAGAACAACCAAATCTATGCTCTTGTCTTTGATCACTCCTTAAGAGTTAAAAGACTGATTAAATCATTTAAAACTCTAACTATACGTTCAGATAATTCAATATATCCTGATGAAGTGCTGACTTTAGAAGAAGCAGCACAAATGATTCACATCATTGGAAAAGTAATAGAGCGCTCAGGCTCTGTATAAAGCAATTCATTAAGCTATTTAAGAAGGTTGTTACTTAGGTGACAACTTTTTTTTATTCTCACTCCTTCTTTCTCCTGTCTAAAAAAAATCAAAAATTTTGTAAACAAAATTCAAAGATTTTTCAAAAGGATAATAAATTTTTTTTAATTTTTAATTAAATATACTTAATTATTTCTTGACTAATTATTAAAAAATCTTAATCTATAAATAAAGCCAACTTAATTTAAAAATTAAATACATTTTATTGGAGACAACACCATGAAGGAGTTATCAGTAATCATTACCAACCTTTTAGGATTTGCAGGTGCAATGTTCATTGTTATTACGATTTTTGGAGCTGAATCTTTCTTTGCTCTAATTGATGGATTGTTTTTCTAAGGAGAAATCACGTGATCGACTTTAATCAGTTTGCTTTAAGTTCTGAAGATCTGCAGTTGCATCAGCAACGTGTAGCTCGAATTGAAGCTTCAATTAAACCAGGTATGACACCTTACAAGCTTTGGCAGTATCGCAGAATGGAATCAATTGGCGGTTCAGATATTGGCACCATCATGGGTGTTAACAAATATTCAACACCACATCAGCTTTGGTTAGAAAAGACCGGCCGTGTTGAACCATGGCAGGGAAATGATGCAACACACTGGGGGCAGATGTTAGAACCAGTGATTGCTTCTGAGTATGAAAAGATTTCAGGCATGAAGCTTCTACATTGTGACGGTCTGCAGATTCCTCAGATACCTTACTTAATCGGTTCTCCTGATCGCATTGTGGTTAATCCTGCAGATGAAACAAAAGCTGTTGCTATCTGGGAAGGTAAGACAACTAGAAATAATGTTGCTACAGATGAGATTGATGAGGATGGCCGTGCAGTCATGTTATGGGGCAAAGGTGATGTCTATGATGAAGCTCAGAATCTAGTTCAGGCAGATAACAGAGTTCCTGATTCATACCTCCTGCAGGTTCATGCTTACATGCTGTTAACCGGTATTCCTACAACCAAGTTAAGCTGCTTACTTTCAACTTCAGACTTTAGAACTTACACCATTGATTTCAATGAAGATCTAGCACTTGAAATTCTAAAACAAACACGTGAGTGGTGGATCAGACACATTCTCCATGATGAAGAGCCTCAGCAGACCGAGCGCGATTTAAAACACACTCAGCAGGAGCCTAGCAAGATCGTAGCTTCTGATGAAATCAAACTGAAGATTCAGCAGTACAAGGACCTAAAGAAACAAGCTGATGAACTGGATAAGCAGATTCAGGAAGTAAGAGATCAGATCGTTGGCTTTGTTGGAACCAATGAAGCAATTGTTGACAAGGATATGAAGGTTCTCTGCTCATACAAATATCAGCATGGCAGAACTTATATCAATAAAGACAAGTTAATGCTTATCAATCCTGATGCATATCAGCAGTGCTTAGCAGAGTATCAGGGAACTAGAGTTTTACGTTTATCAAGAAAATAAGGAAAAGATATGTTTACTAATTTTGCCACCGGCGCTCAGCCAGTTAACCATCAGCCTAATGAAATGGCTAATTTCGGACAGACTCAGACCAATACTGCAGTTAATCTGCCTAAGAATTCGTTCCTGGGCAATATGATGCAGCAGTCTCAGCCTCAGAATCTGCCTCAGGTTCAGTCTCAGCCACAGTTTCAGCAGAAACCAGTTCAACAGGTTCAGCCTCAGATTCAACCTCAGGTAACAGAGGATAAACTTGATTTCAGTTCTCCTTTTGACCAGGTAAACAAGGATAAACCAAAGGAGCCTACTGTAAATATTGCTATGACTTCAGCATCAAACGGATTTACAAAGTTACCTGATAACTTTGAAGGCGCTAGAGAATACGCAAAGTATATTTCAAGCTCTCAGCTTGTACCTGCAGCAATGCGTTCAACTCCAGACTGTGACAGATCTGCAGATACTTTCTTAATTATTCAAAAAGGCAACAGATTAGGACTGTTACCTGCAGATGCCCTACAGATGATTTACATCTTAGGCGGTCGCACATCTATGAGCGTAAAGGCCAAGGCTGGTATCTGCAGAAAGTATGGAACCTGGTCAGTTACTTTTGACGGTCAGAATGCAAGGGCTTCTGTTGATGGTTACCGCTTTGACCGTCCTAATCAGAAAGAGTCATTTACCTACACAGGTACAGATGCTGCTATTGCAGGAAAAATGGAGAAGGATGAAAACGGTCAGTGGGTAGGAACTCAGGCAACCTGGAAGACTATGTGGCCAGATATGTTACGCGCTCGTGCCCTATCTCATTTCTTAGATCAAGTCTTTCCTGATGTGGTTGGTGGCTTCATTGATGAGACATATGACGTAGATGGAGAGAATGAAACTACAGCAAAAACAGCAACAGATAATAAAGAAAAGACTGAACAGCTAATTAAAAAGACACGCTCAAAGAAGACTGCAACAGCTTCTCAGGAAATGCCTGCATTAGTTGTTAAGCAGGCAGAACCAAAGGTAACTACAGCTCAGAACCCTGACACTGTAGCACCAGATACTAATGATGAACCACCTTTTTAAACACTGATTTATTTGGACTTTAACTTTAATTTTTAACTTTATAAGGAAATAAAAAAAAATGAACTTAGGATCAATTCAGAACACACAGTTTCAGAACCCAACTGAAGTATTTGACACTCTAAAAGGCCTACCTTATGTAGCTAACTCAGGTATCTATGATGGAACCGTTGTTACAGCAATGTCCGGAACCAAGAAAGTTAACGGTGTAGAACAGCCATGTGCACGTATTGGCTTCAGGGTAACTACTCAGGAAGGTGATGCTCAGCTCTGGGTATCTTTAGATTTCAGCGGTGATTACGCTTATCACCTGCAGCATCTAGCACTGCTATGCAACTGCATTGATCAACAGGGAAACCTGGTAATCAATGAACATCAGGAACAGAAAAAAGATGGAACCGTTATGGTTGTTTACCCTGATTTAGTTAGCAAGAAGCTGAAGATTGCAGTACGCAGAAGCGGTGAAGCCGATTCCGGTCAGCCATATATCAATTTAGTTGCTCTTTTAGGTCTTGATGGCAGAACTGCACCTGAGACAATCAGCAATCAGCCTGCAACATGGATAAACACCAATCAGAAACGCTTAATTCCTGAAGGCTATCCATTATTCCATGCAGAGCCTAAAAAGACTGAGCCTAAGACCGCTGCTGCAGGTTATGGCGCTCAGCAGGGTTACGGTCAGCAACAGCAACAGCCAATATCAGGCTATGGTTATGGGGCATAACTAGAGGAGTGCGTTAATGATTAAGCCATTCTGTATATATGGGGTGGCTTATCGCTCAAAGTCTGAATTCTGGAAAAGCCTAGGTTATGCCTTCAGAACATTAGATGAACAGCAAACTACAGCATGGATATCTCAGAAGTTAAGAGATAAATCTACAGAAGAAATTCATGAATTTTTAAGCGATAAGCTCAACAAGTTTTTGAAAAAAGAACGCAAAGGGACTATTTGGAATGTTTAAACCTAGATGGTATCAGCAAGAAGCATGTGATGCATTCTGGCAGTTTGTAGAAACAAACCATGATGCAAGTCGTAATCCCGTGCTAGTTCTTCCTACTGGCACCGGTAAGAGCGTGATAATTGCTTACATCATTCAGCATGCAGTTGAGTCATGGCATGGAGTTAAGGTCTTAATGCTTACTCATGTTGGAGAACTGGTTAAACAGAATGCAGGCAAATTAAGTTCAATCTGGCCAGAAGCAGACATTGGCATCTGCAGTGCAACTCTAGGTCATAAGGACACAGATAATTCCATTATTTTTGGAAATGTGCAGTCAGTTGCCCCATTACTGAAGCGTGATCCTAATGTCTTTGGCCAACGTAACCTAATCATCATTGATGAGTGTCATATGTTGTCTGAGGATGATAACTCTCAATACAGACAAGTGATTGCAGCTCTGAAGAAGTTAAGACCTCAGATGCGTGTTTTAGGTCTGTCAGCAACTCCTTATCGTATGAAAGGCGGTTATCTGACAGAACAAAAGAACGCTGTCTTCACAGACATTGTTTATGACCTTAACTCACAGTTTGAGCGTTTAATCGAAGAAGGTTATCTATCACCAGTAACGACAGAGTGGACTAAGCCACATGTTGATCTGTCAAGAGTAGGAACCAGAGCTGGTGATTATAAGCTTGATGAACTGCAGAAGGCATGTGGTGATGAAGCAATGCTGCAGAATGCTCTGGTTGAAGTAGTTAAGAGATCTGCAGGTCGCAGGGCATGGATTGTGTTTATAGCAGGTATTGATAACTGCAATAAATGCGCTCAGATGCTTAGAGATATGAGTATCAATGCTTATGCAGTCAATTCCTCTTTTACTGCAGATGAAAATGCAGAAAAGATTGAAGGCTTCAGAAAAGGAGAAATCAGATGTCTTGTATCTGCAGATCAGTTAACTACTGGTTTTGATGTTCCTCAGGTAGATCTGATTGCAATGTTACGTCCTACCAAGTCACCTGGTCTTTATGTCCAGATGGTAGGAAGAGGATTAAGACCTGCAGAGGGTAAAAAGGATTGCCTGGTATTGGACTTTGCAAGAAACATTGAGCGCTTAGGCCCTATCAATGCCCCATTCATACGCGCTCGCAATGATGCAGCAAAGAAATCATCTGACAAGAAGCAGCAGGCACCGGTTAAAGTTTGCCCAGGATGTAACAAATACATTCCAGTTCAGGCTACAGAGTGCCCTCATTGTGGCCAGAAGCTAGAAAGAAATCTTGAACTGGAATTAAAGGCAGGAGTTCTGATTGAAAGAACCTTTGGCCATCAGGCAAAAGCAGGCAGAAAGATTGCCACAGTAATTTCAGTAGATTATACAAAGTATAAAAGCGCCTCAGGAAATGTATCTTTTTGCGCTGTTTACACCTGCATAGTTGCAGGTAAGAAGAGAACACTGAAGAAATGGTTCACATTCAATCAGAAATCAACATCTATTGGATATAAGGAAGCGGTTAAAGCCTGGAGAGAATTAAACAGCAATCCATATAGAGTGGTTCCTGCATCAGTAGATGAAGCATATCAGAGGGCAAACGAATTAAAGAAACCTCTGGGCCTAGAGTTCATCCCAAGAAACTTCTACTTTGGCAGTAAATTCGACGAAATCACAGAATTTTTATTTAACGAATCAACCGCAACAACAACTGCAAGGAGCGCATAAGAATGATTATTTCACCTCAGGAATTAAAAGCCATTTTAGCTTTTACTTCAAACAACAAAAAGGCACATGAATTTCTGCAGACAGTTTATGTTGATTGCCAGAACTCAAGACTGATTGCAACTGATGGTTTTAGTTTGGTTGTATTTAAGTCTAAAGATGATAAAGACCTGCAGACTGTTGTTAAAGCAGCACCTTCATACTATGTAAACAAATCAATGATGAAGTGGTGCAGTTCCAATGAATTTAATCTGCATATTGACCTAATCACCGGCAAGGTAGCTGATGTTGATACTGGAGTTCTGATCGGTAACTCAATCAACATTAAAGATCGTGAATCTTATGCCCCTTATCCTGCAGATATAGACCAAGTGATCACGCGCTCAGACATTCTTGCAACCAATTGCATTTACTCATTAAAAGGCTTTGAGAAGATGCGTAAGTTAATCAGTATCTACTCACCTGAGGCAGAGCGCTTCTTATCTCTGCAGTCACGCAATTCAGATTTTATCTGCTTCAAGATTGAATCCAATAAAGCGGTTATCTGGTTTGCCATTGCAGCAGAGACTGAGGAAGGCGAACCTCGTTTGATTATTGAAAGGAATCAGTTCTAAGTAGTTGACAAAGACATTGGTGGAGCTAACCACTCCACCCTTTTTGAGGAATAACCATGGAAGAATTAGCACTCATAACAAGAAAAGACGTTATAGCTCTAATGGGCTTTAAGTCTCTACATGGCTTTAACAATTTTTTGAAGAAACACCCTGACTTCCCAAAGCCAGTTGATAGAGATAACAGCTTTTCAGGGCGCGTATGTTTCTTTAAGAGAGAAATAGAACAGTATTTAACCAATACATTTAAACATAAGGAACAGAAATGATCACAATCTTTGATCTCAAATTTAATTCATCAGAATATTTGAGAAAAGCTTTGAATATCTGGGGATGCAAATGGTGTGAAAAGGCTGACATTAAAGACTTATTAAGAATGGCTTTTCCTGAATCTACAGATACAGAAATTAAAAAGAACTTAATGTACTACTTAGAGCACGGCAAATTCAAATTAGCACCTGTTAACCCAAGTGCCATTTATAAAAATTATAAAACAGAATTTGGTTGCAGTCTGCCATTTGATTTTAACGATCATGTGTATGAACCAGCAACCATACCAGTAAAAGCTCAACAAGAAAAAACTCAGCAAATTCAACAGCCAAAGGTGGAAGTTATGAACCAACAGAATGATGAATATAACCAGATTAAGAAGATGCTTTTGAATGAAATTGCTCTTATCCAGGATGCTAAAAATTATACTAATGCAGATGGTGAAGTTGATCTGCAGAAGGCTGACATGCTGTTTAAGAGAGCTGAAGCAGTTAATAACATTGCCGGTTCATTAAATGACATGAAGAAAACTGAGATTGAAGCAAAAAAGCTACAGCTTGATGCTGTTAAAACTGCATTGTCTCATGGTTATGACATTAAAGTTAACGGCAATCTTCTGGGAGTAGAAATCAGTGAGCACTCTAGGTAGGAAATGGACCCGAAAAGACAAAAAATGGACTGATGAGATTATGGAGTTCGTTAAATCAGTCTGCCCTTTGCGTGAACATGGTTTTAATTCCAGAAGAGAACTTGCAGAAGAAATCAATAAAAGATTTGGTCGTGAGTTTACGGATAAAGCTGTATGTTCTCACTGCTACGAAAACGGCATTCAGTTAGGTTTGTGCTATAGCAATTCAGATGTTCAACGTGGAGAGAAACATTGGAGACATCGACCTGTTGGTTCTTTTCAGGAGAAAAAAGGTTATATAAGAATTAAAGTGGCTGAGCCAAATAAGTGGATGCAGTATCAGCGATACGTATGGGAGCAACATCATCCAGGACAGAGTGCTGAAGGTAAGACTGTTATCTTCATGGATGGTAATAAAAGAAACTTCGACATCTTTAATCTTGAATGCGTTGAACGCAGTGAACTGTCTGTAATGGCTGAATTAGGATGCACTGCAAAGAGTTCCAGAGAAGAAAGAGAGATGTACCTTTTAAGAGCAAGACTCATATGTGCTAAATCAAAGATGTTAGGACCTAAAGAAGCAGCTAAACGTCATAACAAAATGAATTATGAGAGAAGAAAAAATGATCCTGAAGTTAAGGTTAAAAGAGCTGCATATGCCAAACAGCGACTGGCTGAGATTATGGCAGATCCAGTAAGACATCAGGAATATCTTGAAAAACAGAGAGCGTACAGAGAGAAGAATAGAGAGCGAATAAACAAATGGGCTAATGAGAGAAGAGCTTACTTAAAAGAGAATGAACCGGATAAATATAAGGCAAAGCTCTTAAAAGAAAGAGCCAGAGCACAAGCAAGAAGAGAAAAGGAGAAATAAGAATGAACTACCATTCCACAGACGACAGACGAACAGTATATTTTGACAATTATCAATGGCTATGTAAGGGATTTTATTTCAATCTTTGTTTTCTTTTTCACTTTGATAATGGCAAATACCGTTTTGCTGGCATAACAACAAAGAGTTTTATTAGACAGCATTTTATGGAATAACGTGAGGCGGAAGAATGCTTATTCTTAATGATACTTTAAAAACTTTTGACCGTAAGGTAAATAAAATTAAATCTCAGGAAAAGAAAAAGTATTATTTGCAGAAAACACTAGAAAAGATAAATGAAAAAATAGAGTTGACTTTATGGTACTTAAACAAAAAGAAAAATGAATATAAAGAGATGAAAGCAAAATATCCAACGGCAAAAGATCCTGTAACCTTGGATCACATTAAATTTATTTTGCGTGTTATTTTACCGGAGCAGAAAAATTTTAGATTGCACATATTAACTTTAATTGCAGAATTGGAGCACTAAAAATGAAATTAGTCAAAACAAAATTATTATTAAAATACAATCATGATTCAGGTATAGGAGTTGCAACTGCAACACACCTTGATTTTTGTAAATATACAGTCAGACGTTTAAAGTCTGATAGTCTATGGTCATGGAAAGGATATAAAGAAAATTTTGAAATGTTTTTATGTTCACTCTTTTATTTGTTGTTTATGCCGTTTTTAATGATAAGTAATGGATTGATTCTTTATCCATATTGGGCTGTAGTACATATCATTGTAAAAAGAAAGATTATCAAAGGTTTAGGTATTACTTATATCAACGCATCAGCAGAAAAGCTGGTTAAAGAGTACAGCAAGGATAAAGAATAAAAAGCCAATACCACTGCCTACAACTGAGGTTAGTGAGTACGGTGCCGTTGTTCCAGTAAAGCTTCAGCTGAGAATACTGCTGTGGAATACAATGTTAGAAAATCATGTAACTCAAACTGAGCTTGCTGAAAAGTTGGGTATCTCAAAGGCTCACATGAATCAGTTCTTTATCACTGATAATGTATCTGTGGATAAGTATGAGGAGGCTCTGCAGGTGCTGGGATGTGAAGTGAATGTATCGATCAGATAGTTAAAGCCCCTCGAGAGGGGCTAAATACTCTTTTTAAGATTCAGAAGAGTTACACTCCATCAGCTTGATAAATAAAAAACCAACTAATACAACCTTAGCAAAGCTGCCAAAACATACACTTAAGGAAAGTATTTTAAAAATATCACAGGAAATCAACTTTGCAAAAATCACAAACGAAATTGATACAACACAATAAGCTATAGTTGTGTATATATATTTTAATAACTGTTGGTAAGCACCTGATGTTTTGGCTATCTTAATAAATTTTTTATCTTGGATAGAGAATAAGAGTGATATAGATGTAGTTAAAAAACCAGCAAATATTGAAAAAATATTTAAAAAATCGGTTAGTGAAACATTAATCTTGTCTAAAGGAAGCTTTTCTTTTAGATAATATAAAATTGCAAATGCAATAGCTATTACCGTAATACCAATGTATTTTTCAATGAAATTAGACATAAATTACAACCCTGTTAATACGTTAATGTTGTTTGATATTGCATTTTTTGCACACCTTATCAAAGTAGCATCATCAATATTTCTTTTTATTATCTCAATTTCCTGATTATCAGATAGCTTATAGTTTAATAGATCGAGTGTCTGACTATTTCCTTCATCATCTAAACCAGCAACTGTCATACTGCATATTGATGATTTATTTAAAGAAGAAGCAATATCCCTAAATTTACTTGTAATTAATGAAGAAACACTTTCATTACTATTAACCCCCATAGAGAAGGTTATTTCAACAAATGAAGAATCTATGACTTTTTGCATTGCTATTTTAGTAAAAAGACTATCTTCTTTACCTTTTAAACAACTTAGGTCTTTTGAACAATCTATTTTTATTTTAGCTCTTTTTATTTGCTTCATCTTATCATACTGAAGTAAAGCATCTTGTCTGATCACAAAAGAAAAATCAAAACTACTAGATGGAACTACTTTTTTTATAAAATTAAATATTCCAACAGGAGAAATTGAATTAATATTTTTTTGAATAGCTACTACATTTAAGTCTTTGTTAAAAATAAAAACAACTTTTTCTCCTAGACCTTCATCTTCACAAAGTTCGATAGGAGAACATTCACCTGTTGAAACATTTATTTTGTCAGGAATATTATTCATACGTATTTTTGCAAAAATAATAATTACTTCTTTTTCATTGCGTTCATATCTCAAGACCTTCTTATTATCTATATTATCGTTTTGAACTTGTTCTAAAAAAGAGATTAGTGTATTTTCAAAAGTAAAACAAAGATCAGTCTGATGAATTTTGTAATACTCAAAGATTACATGTACTTTTCTATTCATAATGAATATAATGTCCTAAAAGATTGTATTGTCCTCATGATTTATTTTATATCGATGAGGATTTTTTTTATTTTGTAAAATTATAGAATAAAAATGTTTAAGCTCCAAAATTAATGATTTTTGGCGCTTAGCTATTCTTAAGCTCCAAAATCTCTAATTTTTGGCGCTTAGCATTTCTTAAGATCCAATTCTGCCTTTATCCTTTTATGAGCTTCTGCCCCAGGACGAGATACTGATGATGTTATTAACTTTTCTTTCAACAGTCGTATATCAAATCCTTGACCTAGTATTAAGATAAACTTAACTGCCATTAGGTTGAAGCCCTAAGGGTAATTTAAGTTTAAGTTATACTTGACTTTATTTTAGCTTTGAAATCTTTTTAATATTTGATTCTACCCTTCGTTTTAGTTTTTTAGTATCTTCTGCTGGAGGTAAAGATTCTGGCTTTATACCTCTTTCATTTAACATTCCTCTAATTGCTGTGTTGTTAGCAACATGCTCTTTTGTAATAGGGATTTCTCCATGAAGATCGTTCTTTTCTACATTTAAATTTGTCATTTCAGTAGCTAAGCTTTTTGCTAATATTGTGACTGTAGGCAAATAATCTGCAAGAGGTCTACTTTTATTCTTAATACCTAATTTCTCCTTCATTTGATTGGTTGTTAACCCTCCAAATAATGCTTTATCACCTTTAGATCTTATTCTTCCAAAGCCTTGCTCATCTACTCCTCTTTCATAAATGTTCTTTGATAATTCAACCTCAGATCTTGTTAATCGTTCTCTAGCATTTAATCGTTCAACTTCATTTAAATTCTGTTCAATTAGTTCCATTTTTCTAGTTTGAACAGTAAAGTAACTCTGAGCAAATGCAATTGGTTTCTTTTGAGGATCTCCATTTTGAGCAATCATGTAGCATGCATATTTAGTTAATAAATAATCATCTACTTTTCTAATTACATCTTTGCCTATAGAAACATCAGATTGACAGCTAATAAAATGATCTTCAACTTTTATTCCATTGTTTTTGCAAGATAATATTGCTTTATTAATTACATCTGAAAAATTCTGCCATTTTGAATAACCTAACAAGTTTTGTAATTCTCTTGCCTTCCAATACTCTATTGTTTTACCTTCATTAGAAAGTTCATGAACTGCAGAATCGAACCCTTTTTTATAATTTATGATTGACTGTTTATCCATAATTAAACCTTTTTTTATTTTAATATCAAATAGTTATCTTGTTTTTTCATTTTACTGACATCAGTAAAATGGAATTATTATTACTTTTATGTTAGCTTATTCAAACTAACTTTGCTTAGTTAATTCCTTTCTGATCTTCTCATGAGCATCAGCTCTGCACTGATCGACATAATCACACCAATCCTGCATTATAGGTCTTCTCTTTTCCAGAAAGTCACTTCTCTGATAAGCTTTTCTAACCTGATTATCTGATGAATGGGCAAGACACATTTCAGCAACATCTTCTCTATACCCCTGCTCAGCTAACCAGGTAGCACCGATTGAACGTATGCCATGGGCAGTCTGAATACCACCTAGGCCAGCTTTTGCAAACATCAGTCTGACTGATTCACGGTTAATAGGTTCTCCTTTGTGTTTGGTATGGTCACTTACAAATACATAGTCATAAACCTGAGGCATACTCTGTAGCAAGATCTTCAATTGCTTTGACATTGGCACTTCATGAACTCTGCCTGTCTTCATTATCTCAGCTGGAAAGCGAATAACTTCATTATCAAAATCTATCCAATCCCACTTTAATTCAGCAATTTCACCTGGGCGAGATAAGGTATAAAACTGAGTTAACATTGCATTCCATACCACACCATAAACTCGCGGTTTACGTTCAAGGGCATAGAAGAGTTCAGGCAGTTCTTTAGGAGTGACTGCAGCTAAATGTTCTGCCTGCTTACGTGGATAATTAACCTTGATATGAGTAAGGTCATGCATTTCTTCTAAACGGCCGGTATTCTGAACAAAGATTGCCATATCCTTAACATAATCACAAAGTTTGCGTAAGGTTTCGACCTGACCTTTATCTTCCAGAGGCTTCCATGCGGTTATGAGGGCATAAGCTGTAAGGTCCTTTAGCTGAATATCACCAAAGATAGGAAGAATATGACGTTCAACGCGTAGCTTCATATATTCAAAGGAACGTGCAACAAGTTTCTTCTTATCATACCAATCATTAAAGGCTTCTCTAACTGTATAAGAAGCATTAGCGCTGATGTCTGGAATAACGGAAATTGTCTTAATCCATTCATTCTTTGCTTGTCTGGCCATAGCAACAGAAACTGCTGGATAGTTGCCTAAACATTTATTAAGAGTCTTATTATTCTGTTTAGCTTTTGCATACCAAGTTGCAGTTCCAGTAGGTGCAATTCTTATAAACAGATTCTGTTCTACAGTATGATTGATCTTTTTAGCTGTATCTTTAGCCTTTTTTGCCAGGGCATTAAACTGAATAGGTGTCATATAATTAACCTCATTTTGGTCACTCCTAAAGTAAAAATACAATGGAGTGACTTAAGAGTGACTTATCTTTTATGATATGGTTAAGTTGGGATAAGTTGGGATAGGTTAATTATAAGTTAAAGCGTATCAGAATGCGAGTTTTAAATGATTTTGGGATAGGTTAGGATAGGTAAGATTTTATAGGAATGGTGCCTGAGTTGATACTAGAGCTAAAACTACTGATGCTAATACTGACTTTACTGATAATTTCATGATGTTATCCAATTCTTTTAAATCAATATGAGCATTTACTTTGAAAATTTAGGTCAAAAAAAAGAGCTCATTGAGAGCCCTTCTTGTGTTTTTTTTGCTTGCTATGTGTTAATTACAAGGCTCCACCTGACATTGACAGATAACACATACACATAGCACACATGCACATCATTGAAGAGAACACGGTTAATTTAGGATCTTGTTTTGCAAGCTTTGCAATGCTTATTGCATTGTCTGTGCTGTCAATTAAATGTGTGTTAACTGCGTTTTTCATTTTTACTATTCCTCGTTGGTATGAATTTAGTCTAATCAAACAAAAAAACTTTGGCTAATACTATATTTGAATTGTCGGCTATAGCTATTTTCTATATTTAAACGCTATTCAATAGTTGTTGTAAGAAAACAAAGAGATAGCTAAATCTTAAAACTGAACATTTTGCACACAGTAAAATAAATTGTTCAGTAAAAAATATGAGCAATGTTAAATATTTTCAAGGGAGTTTAAGAAAATTTTGGTGCAAAAATAGATATTCTCTAAATTATTCCTATACTTAAGTTAGGTTTTAGATAAGGAGGTCACTATGATCTCAATTAGAAAAGCAGATTTTTCGGATGTAAAAGTTTTAAAACAATTAGCTGATGTCTTAGTACCAAACACTTTCAAGAGTGTTTTAAATACTTCTCAGATAGACTTTATGTTAGACAAGTACTATTCACAGGAAGCTTTGCAGGATGCTATCAACTCAGGCAAAGTTTACTTTATAGCTAACTTAGATGGTGAAGATACAGCTGCAGTTTCAGTTATACAGCATGGACCTGATCTTTTCTTGATGCAAAAGATCTATGTTGAGATAAAAAACCAGGGAAAAGGTGTAGGAACAGCTCTTTTTAATCATGTTGTAGAATATGTTAAGGAAAATCATCCAAAACCTTGCACAATAGAGTTACTAATTAACAAGCATAATCCTGGTCTTGATTTCTATGTAAAACAGGGAATGGAAAAAGTAAGAGACACTGGATTAGACATGGGTGATTTCTTTATTAACGAAGAGGTCTACTCTATGAAGGTTAATGGATAAATTCTCTTAGAAGAGGATTTAATAATGATATTTGTCTCGTTCTAGCTTAATTCACACAAGCTAGAACGTATTGAGAGTTTTATATGCAATGAGTAGGTGTACTAAAAGCAATTCTTATCGTGCACTGGTGCGCTCGCATTTGTGATATTTTACTGCTACACAAATAATAAAAGTGACTCTTGTCTTGTCGTAATGATTTCTGCACTGATATTTATTACGATAGGTTCTTTTTGGATCATAAGCAAGTTGATCTATAAGTTAGGAGATTTCAAAGATGCTCGATAGCATTTCTAGCAGTACTGATAGCAAGAAAGCTCAGAATGCTATGGAAACAATCTCGTAAGAGCATCAAGTTTCTCTAATATCTTTTGAGTGGAGAAAACACTTAATAAGATAACTAAAAATCAAAACAAACATAATAGAAGTCTAGATAGAAAATCTAAGAAAAGGATCTTAAAAGCTAAAATCTTCCCATAAGAGCCCTCCCCCTTCACCCAAAACTCTCAAAACAAATTTTCTTAACACAGTCTTTAGAATAAAAACAAAATACAGCATCCAAATGCCACAAAAAAATGCATTAATTATCAAAATCAGCGCTCTAAAAGTGTGCAATGCGCTTTTTTAACAAATTTCCTGTTGTTTTTAAATTATCTTTAAAAATCAATTAAATAAGAATTTTACGATTTCTTTGAAAAATAGACTTTACTTCAATTATCTTTACTACACTTAAGTTATTTATTCTATCCTTATGTTTTATCTATATTTTTTAGGTATCGCACCATAATGCAACATATAGTAAAATAAGACGTGTAGTTTTAGTGCCAGTACAAATATGCTTTGACAGAGTTCACTATAACCACGAAAATTTACTCAGACATTAAAGAACGGGTACGTAATACCCCATCAATTGAAAAATTAGGAGCACCTAAATGGCAATCAAGGATTACAGTGAAGTAAAAAAACTCATCGAAGATAACGACGTTGTTTTTGCTGATTTAAGATTTACTGACACTAAAGGTAAAGAGCAGCATATTTCTCTACCTATTTCTTGCATCGATGAGAAATTCTTCGAGCAGGGCAAGATGTTTGACGGTTCTTCAATCGCAGGCTGGCGTGGTATTGATAAGTCAGACATGATCTTAATGCCTGATATCACCACCGTTATGTTAGATCCTTTCTATGCCGATCCAACCATTATCGTTCGTTGCGATATCTTAGAGCCACAGACCTTAACTGGTTACGACCGTGACCCTCGTTCAGTTGCAAAGCGCGCTGAGGATTACTTAAAGTCAACCGGTATCGGTGACAAGGCTTTCTTCGGTCCAGAGCCAGAATTCTTCTTATTTGATGATGTTCGTTTCAAGTCTGATATTTCAGGTTCATTCGTAGCTATCGATGATATCGAAGCTGCTTGGAACTCAGCTACTGAGTACGAAGGCGGTAACAAAGGCTATCGTCCAGCAGTTAAAGGCGGTTACTTCCCAGTTCCTCCAGTAGATTCATCACAGGACATCCGTTCTGCAATGTGTAAAGTAATGCAGGAGATGGGCTTAGTTATCGAAGCACACCACCACGAAGTTGCAACTGCAGGCCAGAACGAAATCGCTACTGAGTTCAACTCATTAACCAAGAAGGCTGATGAGGTTCAGATTTACAAGTATGTTGTACAGAACGTAGCAAACCAGTATGGTAAGACAGCTACCTTCATGCCAAAGCCAATTTACGGAGACAACGGTTCAGGTATGCACTGCCACCAGTCAATCGGTAAAGATGGCAAGAACATCTTCGCAGGTAACTTATACGGCGGTCTATCACAGGAAGCTTTATGGTACATCGGTGGTATCATCAAGCACGCTAAGTCATTAAATGCTTTCACAAACCCATCAACCAACTCATACAAGCGTTTGGTTCCTGGTTTCGAGGCTCCTTTAATGTTAGCTTACTCAGCTGCTAACCGTTCAGCTTCAATCCGTATTCCATATGCAATCAATCCTAAGACTGCTCATATTGAGGTACGTTTCCCAGATTGTATGGCAAACCCATACTTAGCATTCGCTGCAATGTTAATGGCTGGCCTTGACGGTATCTTAAACAAGTTAGACCCAGGTGAGGCTATGGATAAGAATCTATACGACTTACCACCTGAGGAAGCTGCTAACATCCCACAGGTTTGCGGTTCTTTAGATGAGGCTCTAAAGGCTTTACAGGCTGACCACGACTACTTAACTGCTGGTGGTGTATTCTCTGAGGATATGATTAACGCTTACATTGAGTTAAAGGCAGCTGAAGATACCCGCGTACGTTCAACTCCACATCCTGCTGAGTTCGAGCTGTACTACAGCCTATAATTTAACGAAATGGGTTAAAAACACCCCATCAAAAATGGGGTGATAATAATAAGAAAACTGTAAAAGTTTTCAAAAAAGGGCCCGTTTAGGGCCCTTATTGTATATATACCACTCGCAAAAGGTGACACATAAATGACTAATTCTGGCTTATACAGAAGTGAAAATGAACACGATGCATGCGGTGTCGGTTTCATTTCTCACATCAAAGGTCAAAGAAGCCACAGCATCGTAAGTCAGGGACTAGAAGTCCTAAAGAACCTGACTCACCGCGGAGCAGTAGGTGCAGATCCACTGCAGGGCGATGGTGCCGGCATTTTGATTCAGATCCCTGATCAGATCTTCCGTGATGATATGATGGCTCAGGGCGTAAAACTTCCTCCTCCTGGTGAATACGGTGTAGGTATGATTTTCCTACCACGTGAGGAAGCATCAAGACACGCTTGCCAAGAAGAAATTGAACGCGCTATTTTAGCAGAAGGACAGATTATCCTAGGTTGGAGAGACGTTCCTCTAAATGAGACTATCCCAATGTCCCCTGTTGTTCGCGAAAAAGAGCCTGTAATTAGACAGATTTTCGTAGGTCACTCTCCAGACGTCTTAGTAACCGACGCTCTAGAGCGTAAGCTGTACATCATCCGTAAGTCAGCTTCAATTGCGATTGCAAACCTAAAATTAAAACACTGCAAAGAATTCTATATTCCATCATTCTCAGCTCGTACCATTGTTTATAAAGGTCAGTTATTAGCAAATCAGGTTGGTGAATACTACCGTGATTTAAACGATAGCCGCTGCACCAGTGCTATTGCTCTAATCCACCAGCGTTTCTCAACTAATACTTTCCCTCAATGGTCACTAGCACACCCATTCAGAATGATTGCTCACAACGGTGAAATTAACACCTTACGTGGTAACTTTAACTGGATTAAAGCTCGTGAAAAGAACATTTCTTCACCTGTATTTGGTAAAGATTTAGAGAAATTATGGCCTTTAATCTTCCAGGGTCAGTCAGATTCAGCTTCATTTGATAACGTATTTGAGCTGCTAACTATGTCTGGTTACTCATTAGCTCAGGCTGCAATGATGATGATCCCTTCAGCATGGGAAAAAGATGCTCTGATGGATCCAAAACTCAGAGCTTTCTATGAATACTATGCTGCAATGATGGAGCCATGGGACGGTCCTGCTGCTGTTGCCTTTACTGATGGTCGTCAGATCGGTGCAACATTAGACAGGAACGGTCTGCGTCCCGCTCGTTACATCGTAACTAAAGACGATCTTGTAATTCTAGCTTCAGAAGAAGGTACTCTAAAGATTGACGAGAGCAGAATCGCTCGTCACTGGAGACTTGAACCAGGTCGTATGCTTTTAATCGATACTGAACAGGGTCGTATCATCGATGATAAGGAAATCAAGTTAAGCTTGGCTACACTACGTCCTTATCAAGAGTGGACAGACAAGGTTCGTATCAAGTTAACCGATATTAAGGATGAAACCTCAACTGTAGGTTTGAACTTAAATACCAAAGCTCTAATGGGCGTATTCGGTTATACCCGTGAAGATGTTGAAAGATTATTAAAGCCTAAGGCTGTAAATGGTCAAGAGCCTGTTCTTTCAATGGGTAATGATGCTCCTTTAGCTGTTTTATCTAACAAGCCAAAGAGCTTATATGACTACTTCCGTCAGCTCTTTGCTCAGGTTACAAACCCTGCTATCGATCCTATTCGTGAAGAGATGGTAACCTCACTGGTGTCATTCATCGGTCCTCGTCCTGATCTTCTAAATATTATGGATAACAACCCTCCTGTAAGACTGGAGGTTCAGCAGCCTATACTTGATGCTGTTGAAATGGAAAAGATCCGCAACATCAGCAAGTTTACCGATAACAAATTCCGTTCTAAAGAATTGGATATCACCTACCCTCTTTCATGGGGTAAAGACGGTATCGAAGCAAGATTAGCTTCTATTAGAGCTGCAGCTATCGATGCTGTAAAGACAGGTCACAATATCCTAATCATTTCTGATAGAAATGTAGCAGCTGATAGACTTGCAATTCCAGCTCTGTTAGCAACATCAGCTGTTCACTTATGCTTAGTTGAGAACGGCTTACGTACAAGCACAGGCTTAGTTGTTGAAACAGGTTCTGCTCGTACAGTTCATCACTTTGCCCTCTTAGGCGGTTATGGTGCTGAAGCTATCCACCCATATGTAGCATTACGTGTAGTATCAGAATTAGCACCAGATGCTAAGACTGCTAAACAATATCAGGATAACTACATCCACGCTATTGATAAGGGTCTTTACAAGACTATGGCTAAGATGGGTATCTGTACCTACATGTCATACATCGGTGCACAGATCTTTGAAGCTGTAGGTCTATCCTCAGAATTTGTTGATAAGTACTTTACAAATACTCCAAGCCCAATCGAAGGTGTAGGTCTGTTTGATATTGCTCAAGAAGCAGTAGAAACTCACAAAGCAGCCTTCAGAAAGATTGAGCTAAAAGATCCATCACTATTACAGGGTGGCGATCTGAACTGGAGATATGACGGTGAAGAGCATATGTGGACTCCTGATGCTGTAGTTCACCTGCAAAGAGCAGTTCGTTCTGGCTCATACGATGAGTACAAGAAATATGCACAGATCATCAACGATCAGTCAAAGCGTTTGATGACCATCCGTGGTTTATTCAAATTCAAGAAGACTAATCCTATCGATATTAGCGAAGTTGAAAGCGAAGAGAGCATTATCCACCGCTTTGCCTGTTCTGCTATGTCAATGGGTGCTATTTCAACTGAAGCTCACACCACCATGGCCATTGCCATGAACAGATTAGGTGCGATGTCAAACTCAGGTGAAGGTGGTGAAGATCCTCGCCGTGATGGCATCATCGATAAAGAAACCTCTACTAAGGCTATCTTAGGTGATGATGTAGTAGTTGATATTCCTCTGCACAAGGGTGATTCATTACGTTCTCGTACCAAGCAGGTAGCATCTGGTCGTTTTGGTGTAACCACCGATTATCTGTCAACTGCTGATTTAATTCAGATTAAGCTGGCACAGGGTGCAAAACCTGGTGAAGGTGGTCAGTTACCAGGTCACAAGGTATCAAAATACATTGGTAAACTGCGTCACTCATTACCTGGTATTGGTTTGATTTCTCCTCCACCACACCACGATATTTACTCAATTGAGGATCTGGCTCAGCTGATTTTCGATCTGAAACTTGCTAATACCAAGGCAGACATCTCTGTAAAACTAGTATCTGAAGTTGGTATCGGCACTGTTGCAGCTGGTGTTGCAAAGTGTAAGGCAGACCATATCGTAATTTCAGGTCACGATGGTGGTACAGGTGCAGCTCCAGCTTCATCTGTAAAACACGCAGGTTCTGCTTGGGAAATTGGTCTTGCTGACGTACAGCAGACTCTAGTTATGAACAAGTTACGTTCACGTGTAACCTTACAGGTTGACGGTCAGATTAAGACTGGTCGTGACGTAATCATCGGTGCTTTATTAGGTGCTGATGAGTTCGGCTTCGGTACTGCTCCATTAGTATGTATGGGTTGTACCATCATGAGAAAGTGCCAGAAGAACACCTGTCCTACTGGTATTGCAACTCAAGATCCTGAACTGCGTAAACAGTTCATCGGTACTCCAGAGCAGCTTGAGAATTACTTCCACTATGTAGCTCGTGAAGTACGTGAGATCATGGCTGAACTTGGCTTTAAGAAGTTTGAAGACTTAATCGGTCATGCTGAACTTCTAACCAAGATATCAGACAGCGAATTTGCTAAAGCTAGAAACTTAAGCTTTGAGAGAATTTTCTTTAAGGATCCTGCTTTTGCTAATGAGGTTGCTCACCATGCAATCTCTCAGCAGCATGAGATTGATAAGGCTCTAGATAAGAAGTTTGAAGCTAAAGTTCTAAAGGCTATTGAAGATAACAAGCCAATTACTATCGACTCACCAGTTGTTAACGTAAACCGTTCAGTTGGTACTTATACCTCTGGCTTAATTGCATCTTTAAAGAAGGAATTACCAGACAACTTTATTACCTTTAAGTTATCAGGTACAGCAGGTCAATCATTTGGCGCCTTCCTTGAAAAGGGTGTTACCTTAAATCTGTCAGGTCTTGCTAACGACTATGTCGGTAAGGGTATGTCAGGCGGTATCATCGCTGTTCATGAGAGTGCAGCTTTTGATGGTGATCCTCAACAGAACATCATCGGTGGTAACACCTGCTTATACGGTGCTACATCTGGTGAAGCTTACTTTAGCGGAGTTTGCGGAGAACGTTTTGCTGTAAGAAACTCTGGCGCTGATGCTGTAACCGAAGGTTGCGGTGACCATGGTTGTGAATATATGACAGGTGGTACAGTCGTAGTCTTAGGAACTACTGGTAGAAACTTTGCTGCCGGTATGTCAGGTGGTATGGCTTACGTTTACGATAAGGACGCTACCTTCAGATCACACCTTGCCAAGGGTGCATTTAACGTAAGCAATGTGGTTAAGGCAAACAAGGCCGATCCTGCAATCCCTCTGCATCAGGGAAAATCAGACGAAGAGGTTCTAAAGACTCTGTTAACACGTCACTTGAATATGACATCAAGTAAGGTTGCCAAGAAGATCTTAGAAAACTTCGATGTTGAACTGCAACACTTCGTCAAGGTATTCCCTGTTGAATACTTCAACGCATTAAACGCAATGAAGGAGGCACACTAAGATGGGCTTTTTAAGAGGATTTATTGAATTTGAGCGTATCGAACAGCCTCATGTTCCAGTTGAAGAGCGTGTAAAGAGCTTCTGTGAAATCTACGGTACCTTAACTGACGAGCAGGCTAAAATTCAGGCTGGTCGTTGCATGGACTGCGGTATTCCATTCTGTATGCATGAGTGCCCATTACACAATGATTCACCTGACTTTAACGAGTTTGTATCTGAAGAGCAGATGAACAAGGCTTACAACGTACTGTCAGCTACCAATAACTTCCCAGAGATCACAGGTCGTATCTGCCCTGCTCTGTGTGAAGAGGGTTGTACCTTAGGTATTCACCGTAAAGCTGTAGGCATTAAGTCTGTTGAAAGAAAGATTGCTGAATACGCTTTTGAGCATGGTCTGGTAAAACCTGTTATCACTGAGCACCGTTCAGGTAAAAAAGTATGTGTAGTAGGTTCAGGTCCAGCAGCCCTAGCTGCAGCTCAGCAGTTAAACCGTTTTGGTCACACTGTAACTGTAGTTGAAAAGATGAACAAGATTGGTGGTCTGTTACGCTACGGTATTCCTGATTTCAAACTGCCAAAAGAAATTCTAGACAGAAGAATTTCTCAGTTAGAGCAGGAAGGCATTACCTTTAAGACCTCAACTATCGTCGGTGCTATCAAGAACTTAGAGCACGGTGTTCATAACGACTCACTAAATGAAGTTCGTGGTCAGGAGTTATTAGATAACTATGACGCTATCGTTCTAGCTCCAGGCTCTGAGGCTCCACGTGATTTAAGATTACCTGGTCGTGATTTAAATGGCATCTACTTTGCTTTAGATTTCTTAATCGCTCAGAACCGTGAGAACAATGGTGACTGCGAGAATCCTATTGATGTTCGTGGTAAGAACGTTGTGGTAATCGGTGGTGGTGAAACTGCATCAGACTGTATCGGTGTTTCTATCCGTAAAGGTGCAGCCTCAGTAACCCAGTTAGATTACCATGACGAGTTACCAGAGAGTGTTGATTTAACCATGGCATGGCCTGATTGGAGAAAGATCAAGCGTACTTCTACTTCACATGAAGAAGGTTGCACAAGATTATTCTCAACTAACACCACCGCTTTTGAAGGTAAAGACAAGCTAGAAGCTGTTGTAACCGAGAAAGTAAAGTGGGGTGAAGGTCGCCACTTTGAGGGTATCAAGGGTACTGAAAGCAAGATTAAAGCTGACGTAGTCCTGATTGCTATGGGGTACTCACATCCTTCATCTGCTTTAATTAAAGAGTTTGCATTAGAGACAGACAAACGCGGCAATATCAAAGCTGAAGTTCAAGGTGAGAGTGCATATCAAACCTCAAACAAGAAAGTATTCGCAGCAGGTGACGGCAGAAAGGGCCAGTCACTAGTTGTCTACGCCATCGCAGAAGGTAGACAATGTGCTGTTGCAGTTGACGATTTCTTAAAAGGAAATTAGTCACTAAACATTTGCCTGTTGGTAGTTGCCTCCTATACAAATAGGAGGCTTTTTTTATTCCTCATCTTTAATTTACTAATGCACTGTTTAAGGGAAATTTAATTACATTTAACTTTAAATAATCTAAATTTAGTGCACTAAATTAAATCACAGTTCTCATTTCTTAAATATTCTATTAACTACTTGATCTTAATTTATTTTACTAAAGTCATTTTTGAAAAATGCTCTTTAAAATTGCATATAAAGTTATGGTTTTGTCACAAAATTTTTTCTTATTTGATAATAAGTTACATTGTATTTACATAGTTTTCACTAACAATGTGCACTGTTTTAAATCAGATCTGCACCAAATATGTGAATATTCAATTTGGTATTGCAAGCTAAAATTAAGAATTGTAAATTTGACTTCAACAAATTAAAACAAACTTTTCTTATCGGTCCTAAGACCGGTAAAACGATTTTATCAACAGGTAAACAGGAGACATTAAATGTCATACACACAGAGAGTATTAGACTCTTTAAAAGCTAAGTATCCATACCAGCCAGAATTCTTACAGGCAGCTGAGGAAATCTTAAACACATTACAGCCTGTAGTAGATAAAGAGCCTAAGTATGAGAAGTACAAGATCTTAGAGCGTATGACTGAGCCTGAGAGAACTATTTCTTTCCGTATTGAGTGGGTTGATGATAAGGGCGAAGTTCAGGTTAACAAGGGCTACCGTGTACAGTTCAATTCAGCAATTGGTCCTTACAAGGGTGGTATCCGTTTACACCCAACAGTAAATGAAGGCGTATTAAAGTTCTTAGGTTTAGAGCAGATCTTAAAGAACTCATTAACTGGTACCCCTATCGGTGGTGCAAAGGGTGGTTCTGATTTCGATCCTAAGGGCAAGTCAGAGACTGAAATCATGCGTTTCTGCCAGGCTTTCATGATCCAGTTACACCGTTACATTGGTGCTACTATCGACGTTCCAGCTGGTGATATCGGTACTGGTGGTCGTGAGATCGGTTACATGTACGGCGCTTACAAGCGTTTAACCACTCGTTATGAGGGTGTTTTAACTGGTAAAGGTTTAACCTACGGTGGTTCTTTAGCACGTACTGAGGCTACAGGTTACGGTACCGTTTACTTCACTGATGCTATGTTAAAGGATCGTGGCGATTCATTAAAGGGCAAGAAGTGCGCTGTATCAGGTTCAGGTAACGTAGCTATCTACTGCTGCGAGAAGTTAATCCAGTTAGGTGCAACCCCTGTTACCGTATCAGATTCTAACGGTACTATCTATGATCCAAATGGCATCAAGGTAGACGTATTAAAGCAGGTTAAGGAAGTTGAGCGTGCACGTCTAACCCGTTATGCAGAGTTAGTTCCAACAGCTCAGTACACTCCAGTTGATAAGTACCCAGCAGGCAAACACCAGGTTTGGACTTACAACGTAGACTGTGCATTCCCTTGCGCAACTCAGAACGAGTTAAATGAGGAAGATGCTAAGACCCTATTAGCTAACGGCTGTAAGGTTGTAGCAGAAGGTGCTAACATGCCTTCAACCTTAGGTGCTATCGATCAGTTCTTAAAGGCTAAGATTGCTTATGGTCCTGCAAAGGCTGCTAACGCTGGTGGTGTTGCTACTTCTCAGTTAGAGATGGAGCAGAACGCTGGTATGACAGCTTGGACCTTCGAGGAAGTTGATCAGAAGTTACACACCATTATGACCAACCTGTACAAGAACGTTGCTGATACCGCTCGTGAATTCGGTGTTGAAGGCAACCTAGTATTAGGTGCTAACATCGCTGGCTTCCGTAAAGTAGCTGATGCAATGATTGCTCAGGGTGTAATCTAATAGATTTACTCCTCTAAATAATTAAGTTCAAAATGCCCCAAAATTGATTATTTTGGGGCTTTTTTTGTCAATTTCGAAGATTTATATATATTTTCGCGTCATTTTGTGAAAAATTGAAAATTTTAAGAAAATTGATTAACTGCTCATAGCGGAATTTATATTTTTAATTGCTACCTTATATATTGGTAGCAGATTTGACGGTATGGGACTGGGTGTAGTCTCAGGCGTAGGCTTATATATTGAAGTATTTGTATTAAAAATGACTCCTACCTCCACTCAGTTTATGTAATGCTTATCATCATCACAGTTGTAAGCTGTGTATCTATCTTAGAAGATTCAGGCGGTCTTAAGTGTATGTTGCAGTACGCAGAGCGTATGTTACGTAAAGATCCTAAAAAGATCACTTTCTTTGGACCAATGGTTACCTATGCTTAAACCTTAATGTTAGGTACAGGCCATGCTGTATATACCATCATGCATATCATTGGCGATATTGCGCTAAAGAATAAAATTCGTCCTGAAAGACTGATGACAGCAGCTTCTGTTGCCTCTCAAATGTGACTTGTAGCATCCCCCATTTCAGCTGTAGTAGCCTGTTATTTTGGTAAAGATGTGCTGCAGCTCCCCGGACTTGAGGATTTGACCTTATTTAAGATCTTACTTGTAAACATCCCTGCTACCTTAGTAGGTGTGTTCTTACTGTCTTTATACTCTAACTTTAGAGGTAAAGATCTTGAAAAAGATTCTGTCTTAAGTATCAATCGCAGTAAACTAACAGGCAGCAACTGCTAAAATCTTAATACCAGTTGCAGCAGCAATCGGTCTGCTAAGTCCAATTCTAATTGTTTTAATGCCTGATACTTATGCTTACTTCTTTATTCCTAATTACCCTTCAGATATTGCAACTGTAAACTTTGGTATCTCAGGCGCCACAAAGACTGGAAAATACTATTTAAACCACTCTTTTATGATCCCTAGACTTATCGGTCTTACATGTGCCTGTCTTGTAGGTGTGACTTTAGCTGAGCTGATAATCTAAGGTATAGCTCATTTAAGGCTTTTTTAAAGTTAGTAGACAAATGTCTACTAACTTTTATTTAGGCTCTGTCTTATCAATTTCATTCCTCCCATAGCATCTTTTTACAATAAAAAAAATCCATTAAATCAAAACTTTGTTACAGCTAACAAAATTAGCATTAGATTTATCACTTCACTTTAAATACTCAAAATCTGACCTAAACTTTAGAAAAGATAAGAATAAAACTAAGGAGCTTTTTATGTTACTTGAAGGCAAAACCGCACTAGTTACCGGTGCAAGTCAAGGTATAGGTAAAGAGATTGCCCGCATTCTAAATAAGAATGGAGCTAAGATCTATATCATGGCAAGGAGTGCTGACAAGCTCTCTACCACAGCAAAGGAGTTAGATCCTACAGGTAAAGAAGTATTTGCTGTTCCTTGTGACATTACTTCTAATACTGCTGTAGAAGAGGTATTCAAGCGCTTTAAAGCTGACGGTATTTCTATTGATATTCTGGTTAACGCAGCAGGCACTGCTAACTCAAATTCTATTGAAACTACTGATATTGAGCTTTGGGATAAAGTTCTAGATACCAATCTTACAGCTGCCTTTAATTTAAGCCAGAAATGCTTCCCGATGATGAAAGAAAAAGGTGCTGGCAAAATCATAAATCTTGCATCTATCTTAGCTGATGTAACCAGTCCTGGTATGGCAGCTTATAGTGCTTCAAAAGGTGCAATTAAGATGTTAACCAAGACTCAATCTGTAGAGTGGGCAAAATACAATATTCAGTCAAATGCGATTGCTCCTGGCTACATTAAAACAGATATGACCAAAGGCATTTTAAACAACAAAGAGCTTACTCAAAAGTTAGTAGGCAGAACTCCTATGGGCAGAATTGGTGAACCTGAGGATGTAGCAAAAGTAGCTTTATTCTTAGCTTCCCCTCTGTCTGACTTTGTAACAGGTACAGAGATCCCTGTAGATGGAGGTATTTTAGCGGCTTTAATGTAATTGAAATAATTGATGTAAGATAGTTCTTTGATGTAAGTATTGATGTGAAAAAGCCAGAACCACGATTTTAGGTTCTGGCTTTTGTATGAATAAAGGTAAGCTTAAGCCTTATTCAGACCTAAAACTTCATTCATATCATATAAACCTGGTTTCTTGTTCTCAAGCCATAGAGCAGCTCTGAATGCTCCACGAGCGAAGGTCTGACGTGAGGTTGCAATATGGCTTAACTCAACGCGCTCACCTTCTGAGCAGAACATAGCAGTATGCTCACCTACGATATCACCACCACGGATTGATGAGAAACCGATAGAACCGTAGATACGCTCGCCAGTAATACCGTTACGACCTGCTACCATAACGTCTTTTAGATTTACGTGACGACCTTCAGCAGCTGCCTCGCCAATTGCTAAAGCAGTGCCTGATGGGCTGTCTACCTTATAACGGTGGTGAGCTTCAACAATTTCGATATCAGCATCAGCCATGATCTGAGCTGTCTTTTTAACAAGGTTTAATAAAACGTTAACACCAACAGAGAAGTTGGCAGCAAAAACGATAGGAATATGCTTTGAGTATTCCTTAATCTTATCGCGCTGCTCGTAATCGAAACCTGTGGTACCTAAGATAACTTTGCAGTTATGCTGCTTTGCATATTCAAGAATATTTAATGAGCACTCTGGACGAGAGAAATCGATGAACATGTCAGGAGCTGCTGACAGTTTTGAAGGCTCATCTACAACTTCAACATTGCAGCCTGATGGTAGTGTATCGGTGCTCTTATCAATGCCGCATACAACCTTTGCGCCATCAAGACCTAAACAGCAGTCCCACAGTGCGTGGCCCATGCGCCCGCCTAAACCTACAATACCAACCTTAAGCATTATAAAACTCCTTTCGCATAACAATTAAGTGGTCTAATTTTACACTTACTTTTGCAAATTGTAACGAGGTGTAGAAGCTGATTGCCCTTTTATTGAGCACTTCCACATCAACTTCGATTGATGATCCGCCCTTGATTCTAACCATCTGTTCTGCTGTCTGAAGTAAGAGTTTACCTATTCCAAGGCGCATATAAAGCGGATCGATATACAGTGCGAGAATTTTACCTGACTCTATTTCATTTTTAAAAGTTAAGAAACCATAGAGATTTTTTGCACCACAAGCAAGCACTGTCCGATAATTTTCATCAGAAAGACGGTTCTCCCATAGTGCAGTAAATTGAGGATGGGTAAAGGTAAAAGGTTCCCTGCGATTCTCATAATGAGAGGCATTTAGTTCAAGGCGAGCGATATTGCTAGCATCGGTCACATTAGCCCAGCGGATATGAACCTTAAGATTTCCTTTTACAAAGACGGTATTGTTTTTCACGTAAGCTACCTGTATTAAGCTTTTTGACTGGCTTTATTTAACAGCGCTTGAGCGCTTTGACGAGTAGCTTCTGTTACAACGTTACCGCCCATCATACGAGAGATTTCCTCGACACGACCATCATTATCAAGCTCAGATACATTTGAGACTACATTCTGCCCCTGCTGAGATTTTGAGACTAAGAGCTGATGATCAGCAGCAGCTGCAACCTGTGGTAAATGAGTTACGGTAATTACCTGCACATCCTTACCTAAAAGGTGTAACAGCTCACCTACAGCAGAAGCCGTACGACCTGAGATACCAGTATCAACCTCATCAAAGATCAATGTCTGTGTCGAGCCCTTACGTGAGGTTAAAACCTCAATTGCTAAAGCAAGACGAGATAACTCACCACCTGAGGCTACAGCACCTAAATCTTTTGGTGCTTCTCCTAGGTTTGCTGAGAACAAAAATTCAGCATTGTCGCGACCTGTAGCTCTAGGTCTTATAGTCTCATCACGAGTTACTTTAACCTCAAACACGCCATCTGGCATTGCTAAGGTTCTAATCTTTAAAGTTACATCCTGAGACATCTTTGTAGCAGCTTTTGCTCTTAAATCTGATAACTTTCTAGCTTCTGTCTCATAGGCATCTCTTAACTTTTTAACGTTAGCAGTTAATGATGCTATCTGCTCTTTTAAAGATAAAAAGTGCTCTATATCTTTTTCTAACTTGTCTTTAATCTTATAAAGCTCGTTTGGCTTTATCTCAAAACGGCGAGCTAATTCGTGGCATTTTGAGAGTTTGTCAGATAACTCTTCAACTAAAGCAGGATTTGCCTTTAAGGTAAGTGAATCTAACTTTTCACGAGCTAAATCCAAATGCTCACAAGCAGTTGAAAGATCTGCAACAATAGGATCGATACTGTCTTTAGCAAAGACAGCTACTTTTGATAAATCGGTAATTCTTGCAGAAATGATATCAATGATGTTGTGCTCTTCGTTCTCAAGCACACCTTGAGCTAAAGCTACAGCATCTGATGCCTGTGTCTGATGCTGCAGGGCATCATAATCTGAGCTTATCTGCTCATAGTCGCCTTCGTGCAGATCAAGCTTATTTAATAAGTCTAATTCATAACGTAAGGTCTTATAGGTCTGAGCGCCAGCTAGCTGCTCATCTGCTAGTTCCTGCAAATGCTGGCGGTTCTTATTATATTTATCAAAGGATAGTTTTACAGCTTCAACTTTGTCTTTTAATCTGCCAAAGCTGTCTACTAAGGATAGCTGATTGCTCTTATCAATAAGCTTAATGCTTGCATGCTGTCCGTGAATTGCCACAATGTAAGAGCCTAGCTCTTTTAGTAAGGCTAAAGTACAAGGAGAGCCGTTAATATAAGACTTTGACTTACCATCTGCTCCTATAACACGGCGGAGCATTAGAGTGTTATCCTCTGCTGTAAGCTCACGCTCGTTTAGAAAATCGATAACAGCCTGATTGTTCTCAATTGAAAACACAGCATCAAGCTCAGCTTTAGCACAGCCTGTTCTTACGCACATAGCATCTGCTCTTGCACCTAAGAGCATAGATAAAGCATCTACAGTTAATGATTTACCAGCACCGGTTTCACCTGTAATACAGGTCATGCCACTATGAAAATCAAGGGTATTTTTATCACTTAAAGCAAAGTCTTTTACGATTAATTGTTCAAGCATAACTACTCCAAAAACAGACTCAAACTGAAAGTTTGGTCCTAAACAAGACTTTGAGCCCAGCCTAATTTCTGACGTAACAGGCTGTAATAGTCATAACCTTGAGGGTGAATAAGTGTCAAAGGTATGTGATGCTGTCTTATAAGTACAGAGCTTTTAGTATCAGCTCTCATGGTTACCTGACCATCACAGTTGATTGCAATTAACTCTGCCATATCATCAGGACATTCAAAGTCGATTCTAACCTCTGATTTTCCTGGAATGATAATAGGAGAGCAGTTTAGTGACTGTGGGAACATTGGCACTAGTGACAGAACATCAAGATTTGGTTCAATAATAGGACCACCTGCTGATAATGAATATGCAGTTGAGCCTGTAGGTGTATTGACGATAATACCGTCACCTCTTAGGGTGTACATATAGGTACCATCAATAGTTACTCTAAACACCATCATATGAGCCATGGTGCCTGAGTGAATAACGGTTTCGTTAGTTGCTAATGACTGACCGATTAACTCACCTACTCCATCTTCAGAATCACGAGAGACACGAACATCAATCATGGTTCTGTCCTCTAATGAGTAGTAGCCTTTTACAACCTTTTTTAAGCTCTCATCAAGATTGTCAGGATTGACATCGGTAAGCAGACCTAAATGTCCGCGGTTAATACCTAATACTGGAACTTTCAAATCTACTAAGGTTCTGGCTGCACCTAAAACAGAGCCATCTCCACCTACAACGATTATAAGGTCAAGATCTCGCATCTGACGACGGGTAATACTTTCAATTTCAGGAATATTAAAGCCTACGGATGTATTAGCCTCAAGATATACTTTTACACCTAATTTGGTTAGTTTTGAGGCAATATCTCTGATAGCTCCAGACACTGGACGCTTATATACTTTAGATACAATTACAGCTGATTTAATTGGCTTTTGCTGTACCATTGAAGCTACCACGACTCTCTCCTAAAATTATATTATTCAAGCCTCTATTGTACATTCTGCTTACGTCTTTTTCAAAGTTACAGAACTTACCGATAAAAAGCTGTATAAACGATCATAATTTGACAAGATAATTAATCTATACTTATGCTAACTGTTAGGAGATATGAACTACCGTATTGGACTACCCCTTTTGGAAAATTGCCTACAAATTCGGCATTACACTAACTTTTAGGGTTGTTATTCATAAAGATAATGAAAATAAGGTTTATTGGTGCAAAAGTCCAGATCTTCAGGGATTGATTGCTAAGATGCCTACAATTGAGGGACTTATCAAAGAAGTTAACATCATTGCAGAAGAACTTCTTGAGCTCAATTACAACTTGAAGCCACGTCATACTAAGTTTTATTTTCTCAACAATATGGAACGTTTGGCTTAAATGGGAACAGATTACTACGATAAACTCATAGCTTACCTCAAGGACAAAAGGTGCTATTTAGTCAGACAAGGCAAAGGTTCCCACGAAATATGGTTCTGTCCTATTACAAACAGACATTTTCCTGTTGCTTATACAATTCACAGCAGAAGCACTGCTAACGGGGGATGCAAATAAGCAGGCTTGGAAAAGCACTTTTAACAACTCCTTTCATTGCTCATTGAAATTAAAACACTTTCCTCTATCTCAAAAAAATACCCTGAACTTTTTATGATTCAGGGTACCTTTCTGTGTACATACAGACTAGTTCTTATTTAAGCCTTTAGCAATCAGAGCATCAAGTTTCATTGACTCTGTGAGTAATGAATCATAACGCAGATCAAGATCAGGCATATAACGTAAGTTTAGTCTTGAAGCTAACTGTGAACGTAAAAAGCCTTTAGCGCTCTTTAAGCCTTTCATAGCAGCATCAATTTCTTCTTTCTTATCTGTTAAAAAAGAAATGTAAACACGAGCATTTCTAAGATCAGGTGAAACATCAACTTCAGTGATAGTTGCATTCTTCACACGAGGATCATGAAGCTCATTTTGCAGCACATCTGCAAGCTCACGTCTTACAGCCGCTGCAACTCTTTCATTTCTACCGTAACTTCTTGGCATAATTTCCTTTAATCAAGAGTACGTGCAACTTCAACCTTCTCGAAGCACTCGATGCGGTCGCCTACACGAACATCCTGGTAGTTCTTAACACAGATACCGCACTCGTTGTTCTGCTTAACCTCAGATACGTCATCCTTGAAACGACGTAATGAATCAAGCTCACCTTCGAAGATAACGGTATTGTCACGCAACACACGGATAGGGGCTGAACGCTTTACGACGCCTTCAACAACCATACAGCCTGCGATTGCACCATACTTAGGGTGACGGAAGATTTCACGAACTTCAGCATAACCGATGAAGTTTTCTCTGATCTCTTTCTTGAGCAGACCAGACATAGCCTTCTTCACATCATCAATCAAGTCGTAAATAACACTGTAGTAGTGTAAGTCAACTGACTCTGAATCGATTACCTGACGGGCAGGACCATCAGCACGAACGTTAAAGCCGATTACAACAGCACCATCAGCAGCAGCTAAGGTTGCGTCGTTTGCGGTAATACCACCAACACCTGAGCCGATAATCTTAACCTGCACTTCTTCGTTACCAAGTTTTAGCAGAGCATCAGAAATAGCTTCAACAGAACCCTGAGTATCAGCCTTTAGAACAACCTTCAACTCTGAAGCATTGCTCTCCTTGAACATAGAAGCTAACTGTGCACTCTTCTGTTTTGCAATCTTTAACTCACGGTATTTACCCTGACGGAATAAAGCAACTTCACGAGCCTTTCTTTCATCAGCTACGACGGTAACCTCGTCGCCTGCTGCAGGAACACCTGACAGACCGAATACCTCAACAGGGATTGAAGGACCAGCCTCGGTTACTTCCTTGCCGTTTTCGTTTCTCATTGAACGAACACGACCGTACTGCAGACCGCAAAGGATAATGTCTCCCTTCTTTAAGGTACCAGAACGCACAAGAACTGTTGCTACAGGGCCACGACCTTTATCAAGACGAGACTCAATGGTTACGCCTTCAGCCATACCATCATGAACAGCCTTTAACTCTAAAACTTCAGCCTGTAGAGTAATAGCCTCTAACAGATCATCAACGCCCATACCAGTCTTTGCTGAAACTTCAACGAACTGGTTCTCACCACCCATTGACTCAGGAATAACACTGTGCTGCATTAACTCATTGATAACTCTCTGAGGGTCTGCACCTGGCTTATCCATCTTGTTGATAGCAACAATCATAGGAACCTTAGCTGCCTGAGCATGCTGAATAGCTTCTAAGGTCTGAGGCATTACACCGTCATCTGCTGCTACAACTAAAACTACGATATCAGTACACTGAGCACCACGAGCACGCATTGCAGTAAATGCTGCGTGACCTGGGGTATCTAAGAAGGTGATACCGTCATTACGAGTCTGTACGTGATAAGCACCGATACGCTGGGTAATACCACCAGCTTCGCCTACTGCTACCTTTGACTTTCTGATGTAGTCAAGTAAAGAGGTCTTACCATGGTCAACGTGACCCATGATGGTAACAACAGGAGCACGAGGAGTTGCCTCTGCTTTTGAATCCTTGTTGCCGTTTAATAACTCGTCTTCAAGTTCATTCTCTTTACGCAGAATTACCTTGTGTCCCATTTCTTCAGCAACTAGCTGAGCTGTTGCCTGATCTAAAACCTGGTTGATAGTTACCATTTCACCTAATTTCATTAAGGTCTTGATAACTTCAGTTGCCTTAACAGCCATCTTAGCTGCTAATTCAGCTACAGTGATGGTCTCACCGATCTCAACATCACGGTTTACAGGAACAGCAGGACGGTTAAAGCCGTGTTGCTGCTGATTTAATTTTGCAGCACCCTTTACGCTCTTACCACCTTTACCGCCTTTCTGACGGCGATTGTTTGAATTCTGCTCATTCTCTTCAAAGCGCTTAGCTGAACGTCTGTCACCATTTCTGTCGCGGTGGCGGCCTCTGTTTTCAGCCTCACGCTCCTGACGAGCCTCAGCTTCACGAACATACTGTGAAGTTGTTGAATCGTCGTCATCATTCTCGTGAGAGCGAGCCTCTTCTTCTGCTGCCCAACGAGCCTCGTTTTCTTCAGCTAACTTTCTGGCCTGCTCAGCAAGTCTCTTTGACTCTTCTTCAGACTTACGCTTTTGTTGCTCTTCTTGAGCACGACGTAACTCTTCAGTTGCCTTATCCTCATGCTTCTCTTTATGAGGAGCAGGAGTTGGCTTTGGCTGAGCCTTAACAGCCGCAGCTTTAGCTGCTTCTTTAGCCTTTTTGTCAGCCTCAGCTTTAGCAGCTGCAGCCTTGCGAGCTTCTTCGGCTTTTTTAGCTTCTTCGGCCTTACGAGCCTCTTCAGCTTTTCTTGCCTCTTCTTCAGCCTTTTGCTTAGCAATAGCTTCCTGCTCCAACTGAGCCTTACGCTCTTTAGGGTCGAAGTTAAATTTCTTTTTACGAACTTCAACCTGAACTTTCTTAGCACCGCCTGCATTCTGCAAAGTCATAGTGCCAGAAGACTTCTTCTTTAAAGACATACGCTTTGGTGCATTGCCCTGATTTTCTTCATTCATCATTCAAGTCTTCCTGTATTATTTGTTTTCTTCTTTGAACCAGTACTCATTACGAGCTGCCATAATGATTTCACCAGCTTTCTTCTCATCTAAGCCTTCGATGTCAGTTAAATCATCGGTAGCCTGATCTGCAAGATCTTCACCTGACTTGATACCGTGAGCTACAAGCTTAGATGCAAGCTCCTTATCGATACCGTCAAGTGATGTAAGCTGTTTGATTGCTTCAGCTGTTTCTGCGTTTTCTTTGCTCTCAACAACCTTTCTTGCAATTTCCTGTAACTGAGATGCTGTTTCCTCATCCATACCATCGATAGCTAAAAGCTCTTCAGGTTCAACGTATGCAACTTCTTCTAAGGTGGTGAAGCCTGCATCTGACAGAGCAGTTGCGAACTCTTCATCAACATTTAAAGAATCTTCAAATAGCTTTACTACCTTACCTACTTCCTGCTGAATGCTTGACTCAAGTTCTTTCTCAGTCATAACCTTCAGATCCCAACCGATAAGCTGTGAAGCTAAACGTACATTCTGACCGTTTCTACCGATTGCTAAAGCTAAGTTCTCTTCAGCTACAGCAATTAAGATAGTGTGGTCATCTTCGTTGATGATAATACGTGATACTTCAGCTGGTTCCATAGCATTGGTTACGTACTGAGCTAAGTTCTCATCGTATAAAACAACGTCAATCTTTTCACCTGACAGCTCGTTAGATACTGCCATTACACGAGCGCCACGCATACCGATACATGCGCCACGAGGATCGATTCTTCTGTCCTTGGATCTTACAGCGATCTTTGCACGTGAACCAGGATCACGAGCTGCACCCATGATTTCGATTACGTCTTCACCAATCTCAGGTACTTCGATTCTGAATAACTCTTTTAAGAAATCAGGTGAAGTTCTTGAGCAGATGATCTGTGGACCACGATTTGGCTCTGAACGGATATCCTGTAATAAAACCTTAACTCTGTCACCACGACCATAGGTCTCATGAGGAATGATCTGCTCACGCTTTAGAACAGCTTCAGCGTTGTTGCCCAAATCTAAAACCATGATGTCATGAGTCTGCTTTTTAACGGTTGCATTTACAACATGACCGATTCTGTCACGCTGCTCTGCTACAACCTGCTCGCGCTCAGCATCTTTAACTTTCTGAGATAGAACCTGCTTTGCTGTCTGAATTGTAATACGGTCAAACTCAACAGAAGGGATCTGCTCTTCAACAATATCACCAGCTTTAATACCAGGATGGTCAACAGCGGCTGCTGCAAGTGATATTTCCTGAGCAGGCTTCTCTAGTGGACCGTCAGTATCAACTACTTCCCAACGGCGGAAGGTGTCATATGAGCCGTCTTTCTTGTCAATTACAACACGAACTAAGATATCAACCGGATACTTTTTCTTGGTTGCAGTTGCTAATGCAGTCTCTAAAGCTTCAAAAATCTTATCTCTAGGAATAGCACGCTCGTTTGATAGTGCCTCTGCGATGGCAATGATCTCTTTACCCATTTTTAATTTAAGACCTCTCTATGATCCGCTTTTAGGAGCTTTTTTGTTGTTAGTTGGAAACTCTGGGACAACACGTGCTGTAGATACATTTGAGAATGCAACTTCGATAAGACCTGAGATCTTATCGTTAATCTTCAGCATGCCATCATCAGTTACTTCATCTAAAGTACCTTGAAGCTTATGTCTGCCCTGAGTAGGAATTCTAAGTTCAGCTTTTACAGTTTTACCTGTATAAGCCTTAGCTTGCTCAAGTGTGAACAAAATTCTGTCAAGACCAGGTGAAGATACCTCAAGTGTATATTTAGGAGCGATAAGGTCAGCTGCATCTAAAGCAGGAGATAATACATCCATTAACTCGCCACACTTATCTGCGCTTACACCTTGCTCAGAATCAACAAACACCTGCAACATCGCATGATCATTACCGCCACGGAATCTGATACCCCATACAGTAAGATCCATAGACTCCACCAGAGGAGTTACTAGCTCTGCTACTTTCTCTTCAATGGTTCCTGCCATTAGTACCTCAATTTATTTAATTTTAAACACAAAAAAAGGACCTCAACTAGGGTCCCTTTCTTTATGAAGTTCCACTATATCTATCAGTAATAAACTCGTTTATTACTGAAGGTTCAAGCTCACACTTGAACAGGCTTGAAACGCTATCAGCTTCAAGCCCTTTATTTATAGCAAAAGTAAGGATAAAAATCAAGTTTTTTCCTACTTTATCCTAGAGAGTTTTAAGACGTTAATTGCAGTTGCATCAGCGCTGAAAACTTCAATCTTCCAGTCACCAACATCTAAAGTTTCGCCTTGCTTTGGAACTCTCTGCAATCTGTCTAAAACGTAACCTGCAATAGTCTGATAATGCTCTGATGGAGGTAAGTCTAAACCAGTTATTCTTGCTACATCAGGTAAGATAGCATCACCATCTACTCTAAATGACTTACCATCTTTACCAAAACGTACAATCTCTGGAGTTTCACTCTTTTCAGGCATCTCACCTGTGATCTCTTCAACCACATCATGAACAGTAACAATACCTTCAAAACCTCCGAACTCATCAAAGACAAATCCAAAGTATTTCTTTGACTGCCTAAATTGATCTAGGGCACTTAAGATGTTAATTGTTTGCGGAAGATATAAAGGCTCCTGGACAATCTTTTCCATATGAGTAGCATCTACTTTGTCTTCTACAAACAAGCCTAGAACATCTGCACGAGATACAAAGCCTAAAGGCTGATCTTTGTGACCGCTTCTGTAAGCAATCAATAATGACTTAGTGCAAGATAATGCCTTGTTTAAGATGTACTCTTTTGAGCCATCAACTTTAATTGTTTGCAGATCAGTTCTTGCTGTCATTACAGCCTTTACAGGCAGTGATGACATTTCAAGAACACGAGATACCATCTCTTTTTCCTGCTTGTTAAAGACATAGGCACTAGGACGTGAAACAATAGCTTCCTTAATTGAATGCACATCGTCGTCATTTTTTGAGCCTAACAGTCTTAAGACCAGATGAGCTGCTACCTGACGGGCCTGCATGTTATTAGAGTGCTTTAAGTTCAAAACAGTCTTTCTTGAGGCCTGGTTGAAGATCTCGATTAACAATGAGAAGCCAATTGCTGAGTATAAGTATCCCTTTGGTACTTCAATATGGAATGATTCCATAATCAGGCTGAAACCGATAAGCAATAGGAAGCCTAAACACAATATAACTACTGTAGGATGCTTTGAAACAAAGACTGCAATAAAGCCTGAAGCCCACATCAATAATGCCATAGCAATAGTTACAGCTACGATCATGATGTAAACATGATTGGTCATACCAACTGCGGTGATGATTGAATCACCTGAGAAGAGTACATCTAGGATCATAATCTGTGTGGCTACAATAACAAATGAATGGCCTGCTGACTTGCTTACAGAAACAGAGTCTTCATTGCTTTGGTCTTCTAACTTTGAATGAAGCTCTTCTGTAGATTTGTATATCAAGAAAGCACCACCTAAGAACATCATTAAGTCTCGAACTGAAACTTCAAAGTTTAAGACAGTGAACAATGGCTCTGACATTGCCATTACGTAAGCGGCGAAGATCATCAAGATAATTCTGATGATTAAAGCACCACCTAAACCGATGTAGCGAGCAGTCTTACCTTGTCTTGCTGGAAGTCTTGCTGACAGAATAGCAATGAATAGTAAGTTATCAATACCTAAAACAATCTGAATTGCTGTTAAGGTTAATAAACCTAACCATGCAGTAGGATCTAATACCCACAGCATATCGAATAATAAAGTTGGATGAGCTAGAGCCTGTTCTTGCATAGTTATTTAGCTCCTAGCTTTGAAAATGAAAAAATAGAGAGGTTAGATAGAATGGTGTGACTAAATATAGTCGGGTCTGCGTTCATTTTAAGTTTTAATTTCTCAAATAAAATCAAAAGTATGTATAACGATGTAAATATAGCAATTATAAGCAACAAATGTTAACAACATGTATTAATTATGTGAAGTAACATCGAATGCTTTGCTATATATTACAGTTGAAACAACGAATTAGCATAGCACAATTGCAATAGGTGCATTCTTTTGCTTCAAATTGATAGATATGACAGCTAAACAATGGATTTTAGCTTTTCAAAATCTTCATGTACAAAATTATTTTGCAGAAGTTTTATGTTATCAGGAGATACTTTATTCTTCTTAAGCAAAGTAAGACATGATTCTTGAGCTTTCTTCATATCTAACATTATTGATTTATAAAGTTTGTCATCAACGTCAAAGAAGCCTCTTATATCATCAAAAAGCTCAAGTGAAGGCAGATCTTTTCCAGCAATGAAACATAACGCATGATGCTGCTTGTTATAAGGGACTGTATTTGGAGTTAAGTCGTATGCCGGAGATAACTTCCACTTTCCATTTACTCTTAAAAACGCATGGTTGCGCAAATGATCGTCTGTATTTCCAAAAAGACCATTAAAGACCATGCGTCTGAATAACTCGTGCTTTTGTTCTTTTGACGTCATGAAATCAGACATAGCAAGATCTACATAGCTGTAATTCTCCAACTCATCATTTTCAGATAAGCCAAGAGCAGTCATTGCTGACATGAAGGGATTTCTACTGTTATTCTCGGCTCGGTCAAATCTTTGGAGAAGAAGGACATCTCCAAACTTTGTTTCTATAAGTTTCGACGAACAGGCATTGATTCCTGCGCTTTTAGCAAGATCAAGATAGAGTCTTTCTATTCTAGATACTTGGAGAGCGTTGTCTTTAAACGAAGGCAACTTAGCAATGTACTGTTTTCCTTCAATTTCTAAGCAGACTTTGGGTCTTGCTCCTCCTACCGTTGCACTTACAGAATATAAAAGATCTAGATCCTCTTCAGAGCTACAACCTTGTTCTACATGAAATGATGCCAGAATCAGGATTTCTAAAGATGATAAATCATAAGTTTGACTAAAGGTATTTACAAACTTATCTTTAACTTTAACTCTTAAAGAACCTTCACGGAAGGCATCATTGGCTCCAAGTAAAAGATCTAACGATGATGGAGTGTAGCCTAGTTTTCTCTTTTGAATCAAGGTTCCCCAGCGATCTGGGATAAGATCTCTCAAGTAAGGAGAAATGCCCTTTATTCTTTGCGTTTTTGGAGAAAATTCAATGGTAGGATCGATTGAATAGCCAGAACTTAGCCAAGACCTAGAGTAGGTAAAGTCGTAGTATTCATGCCTGCGATATGACAAGGCAGAAATGTGAGCTACAGGAGCATCATTTGAATAAAGATCAAATTTAACTAGCTCTTCCACTTTTCTGCCTTTAGAGTTTTTTCTTGTTTAGTAAGAACCTCTATTTGTCCTTCTTGGCTTTGCAAAAGAAGACTTTGATACAGCACTACCTCTGCTCTTTACAGCATAGCCTTTATTAAAAGACTGACCTTCTTTTTCAGAGCGAAGATTTGTGTGTGAAACAAAGTGCTTTGCAGAGTTTTTTGACTTAGGACCAAACTTTCTTGAAGAATCATCTTTGTTAAAAGAATTTCTTCTGCCATTTTTATCAAATGAAGAATCTTGTGAGAACTTTCTTCCTTTGTTCTCACCAAAAGATTTACCTTTCTTAGGGAAAGCTGACTTATCCCCTCTTGCAGGACGAGATTGTGGCTTACCGTATGGAGATCTTCTTGAAGACTTATCATCATTTTCTTCTTTCGAAGAATTAAATGAAACAGGCTTTCTTACAGGAGCTTTTGTAGCTTTTCTTCCTTTATTTGAAGATGAGGCATTTAAGTCTAATGCAGGAGCCAACTCTTCAACTGGCTCTAAATGAACAGCTTTTCTTAAACGATTTAACTCATTTAAGGTAAGTTCTCTGAACTGTCCTGTCTTTAAGTCAGGATCAAGATCAATACCAGCGTACTTAATTCTGATAAGACGTGAAACTTTAAGACCTACTGCTTCCCAAAGACGGCGGACCTCTCTCTTACGACCTTCTTTTAAGGTTACGTGGTACCAGGCATTGCGGCCTTCACCACCAACGTAAGTTACTTTATTAAAGCGAGCTTTACCATCTTCTAGCATTACGCCTTGGGTTAACTGATCGATTTGCTCTTCACTTACTTCACCATAGATACGAGCTGCATATACACGCTCAACTTCATATTTAGGATGCATCAGTGCATTTGCTAATTCACCATCGGTAGTAAATAAGAGTAAACCTGAGGTATTGATATCAAGACGTCCAATGTAGATCCAGCGACCGGTTGGAGGCTTTGGAATATGGTCGAAAACTGTAGGTCTGTTTTCAGGATCTGATAATGTAGTAAGCTCACCTTCAGGCTTATGATACATTAAGACTCTGCAAGATACTTTTTGACTGTCAGGTGTTAATACTACCTTACCGTCAACTTTAACTAAAATGTCATCTGCTTCGTATCTGTCACCGATAGTTGCCATTTTGCCATTTACGGTAACTCTGCCCTGATCAATCATCTGCTCAAGAGCTCTACGTGAAGCAATTCCAGCGCGGGATAAAATTTTCTGTAACTTCTCAGTCATATAATATTTTCTACTTTAAAAAGCATAAATTGAAATTTCAGGCTCTATTTTACATGAGAGCTTTGAAAATATGAAATTCTCCGTAAGAATTATTAGACTGAGATTTTAAAAGATAAGCAAAATAAAGCCAAAGAGATGAACTAGTCAAAGAACTCGTCATCGTCAAAGTCTTCGTCTTCTTGAAAGTAGCCAAAATCAGCTGCATCTTCAATGTATTCTTCATCAGTCATTTCATCATCTTTGTAGAACTCACCTGATGCAATAGATGCATTAATCTCTTTAAGGATCTTGTCCCAGTCCTTTGAATCGATTTTGTTTGAAGTTGTACTCATTTTTACTCCCACTTAAGTTCTTTTATATGTTTGACTATAACATAATATATTTACTATATACTTTTATTTAAATATAATTTATTTATTAGTTGTATAATTTATTACTTATTGATTTATAAACAATTACAAATTTATTTCTGTACTGTCTTGACTAATAAATTGAAAATTAATGCATCAAGCTAAAGAGATTTTTGTATTTCCTCAAAAGCGCTCACTTTCTCATTAATGTACTGAAACAGTAATAAGTGAAAAAACATTGAATAATGCCTATTGATTTTTAGATTATTGATGTAGTAATCCGTTCAAGCTGTGGATTTTCTGCAGTCACCACATTATTCTATAATTTCAGCTTTAATTTTTTGATCTATTATAATTTTTAGTGTTAATTACGAAGTAGTGCTGTTTTAGAGATTTTAGTGAGCTTTTTTCAATCTATAATTGAAGCTATGATCCAGATGTAAGGGCAAATTTAGAAGAGTTTGTGTTTCAGTTAAGGGCTATTTCAATCTATAATTGAAGCTTTTCTTTGATAACGGCTTACAAGTCATTATCAAGAAGTTTCAGTTAAGGGCTATTTCAATCTATAATTGAAGCTTATGAACGCTTTAAACAGCAGACTAACAAGACAATGTTTCAGTTAAGGGCTATTTCAATCTATAATTGAAGCAGATAGTCGAATATTGACTGAACACCAAAACCACCTTGGTTTCAGTTAAGGGCTATTTCAATCTATAATTGAAGCCTTCAAAAATAACCTCGCAAGGTAGCATTCTTAAGCGGTTTCAGTTAAGGGCTATTTCAATCTATAATTGAAGCTATGCAGTTCTTTTTTGTTCCTAATCGCTTACTCTGTTTCAGTTAAGGGCTATTTCAATCTATAATTGAAGCAACTTACGACGGACATCAGACGGTAAATTAGAGAACGTTTCAGTTAAGGGCTATTTCAATCTATAATTGAAGCAGGTAATACTTCATTACAAATCCACTGACGGAACTCACGTTTCAGTTAAGGGCTATTTCAATCTATAATTGAAGCTTATTGGGAAACTGTAAAAATCCTTTTGTAAAAAGTTTCAGTTAAGGGCTATTTCAATCTATAATTGAAGCAGCTAAATCATGGCAAGGTTTAGCTAAGGTGCTAATGTTTCAGTTAAGGGCTATTTCAATCTATAATTGAAGCAGTTGATTTTTTTCTCTATATTTTTCATTAACTTAAAGTTTCAGTTAAGGGCTATTTCAATCTATAATTGAAGCATAATTAATAACGCACAGCTCGCTGTGGATAACACTGGTTTCAGTTAAGGGCTATTTCAATCTATAATTGAAGCAAGCAGTTCATTGTTTGAATAATCAATAAAATTTGAGTTTCAGTTAAGGGCTATTTCAATCTATAATTGAAGCTTCAAAGGCTAATCCATCTTTAAAATCCAAAGTAGTTTCAGTTAAGGGCTATTTCAATCTATAATTGAAGCTGCCATCTACACGCACTTCAGAAACAGCTTTATAGTTTCAGTTAAGGGCTATTTCAATCTATAATTGAAGCTACCTACACCGTATTCACCAGGAGGAGGAAGTTTTACGTTTCAGTTAAGGGCTATTTCAATCTATAATTGAAGCTGATCGTCATCAGTCCAAAATGGCAAAATTTCGTAGTTTCAGTTAAGGGCTATTTCAATCTATAATTGAAGCTTCCAGCTTCAGCATCTTTAATGTCATTCTGTAACTGTTTCAGTTAAGGGCTATTTCAATCTATAATTGAAGCTTCAACATAAAATTCTTATAAAAGAATATGTTGCATACAAAAAAATGTGAAGTAAGTTCGAAAGATTGAGTTTTGTATAAAAACGAATGTATTTTTCGAAAAAAATACTTTACAATGACAGCATAGATTGAAAAAGTTCTTGGAGTCGCCTTTATGGCGAGCTGAAATCATCAAAAATCAAGATTAAGTCCAGCAACTGCGTAAGCATCTGGATGTATTTTTTAAAACCTGTCAGCACAGAAGTTGAAGAATTCGCATTGTCCGCATTTATTTTCTTCTGCGCTAGATGGTGGTATATCAGCCTTTTTGAGGTTGTTTATAATGTGATCTCTTATTTCCAAGGTCTTGGTCCTAATAGATGCATCAATATCCACTTTTCTGGTTTTTCCTTTATTTCCATAAAGAACAAAACACTGTTTTACTTCTACGTCGTACTTTTCTTCGCATAGTATTGAGTACGCACATAGTTGCACTGCTGTTCCTAGACTGAATTTCTCATATTCAGAATTTTTAAATTCGATGACACAGAGTTCTGATTCAGCAAACAAAATAGCATCACATATGCCATGAAGTGACAATTTGTCACTATATACTTCAACGTTGAAAGAAATATTACCTATTGATGAAATTCCAAATCTAGACAGATTTCTTCTTTTAGATAACATCTCTTGACGCTTATGCTCTTCAGCACCTTGAGCCATCCATACTTTCTCTACAGGGGAAATATTTATTGCTATATAGAAATATGGAATTCTTGGACAAAAACAGTATTGTCTTATCATCGATACCGGTAGATTAAATTGATTCGTATCCATCTGGCTCTATATATTTAAAGTTTTTATAACCAAAACAGTTGCCTAGATCTTTGTCAGACAATGTGCACTTTGTCCAAAAACACTTGTCAGAATCAGGATCAAGAATTTTTAGAACAACTTTCTTCATAGCAGAGAACTCTGCTTGATTTAAATCTCCATAAAAAACAGATTTCTGTATAGATATCAACCCAAGATCTTTCATTTTCTCAAAGAACTTCTTTCTAGTTTTATCATTTTCTATGTCGTAACAGACAAGGTACTTTTGGTAAATATTCATCTTGGTTTACCACTTAAAAGAATAGCCCTTATAATTACCCTTTTCACTTATGACACCAGACAACCTATAAACTTGCCTTTGAATAATATTTTCTAGTTTCACTTTTTTCTTGTTATAAGAGTACTTGGTAGCCATCGTTCGGTAAATTCCATCGCTTATCGCTTTTTTAATTGAAGAATCAAATTCTTTTAAGTTGCCTAGTCTTGCTCTAAGTTTTATTACAACTCTATCAACAACCCAAGCTCTGTACTCTTCCATAAGATCTAAAACAAGTGAAGGCTTTCCTGGTCTATCTACATGAAAGAAACCAGCGTACATTTCAAATCCTGCATTATCAACTGCTGATAATAAAAAACTAGCCAAAATTGCATAGCCATAATTAAGAGCTTTATTGGTCATGCTATTAGCGCCTCGGCCTTCTCTGCATTCAAAATCATCGGGAAGTAAGGACAGTGATATAAGGATATTCCAATACAATACAGCAGCTTTTCCCTCCAGTCCAAATAATGAGTTCTTCCATTGTGGTCCTTGAAGATTTTTGATCTGAGATGCAATCTGATTTACTGCAGTTACATATTTATCAACTATAGCCGTTAACTCTTCATTATTCTTCAATTGATATTTTGAGAAATAAAGTACAACGGCTCTTTGATTTCTAACTTTTGAAAGTATGATCTTTTTGGAAACTTCACAGCAAAGTGATTCATCTTTTATAAAGTCAAACTGAGCTTTTCTCAAAGAAACTACTGCATGCTGATTCTGACCTAATACTGCTGATATGGTCTGACCTTTCCAATCTAAAAAGAGAATTCTTATTCCTCTTAAAGAACATGACAAGATCAAATCCCCAGAAACAGATACTCCCCTTTTAAGAACACAAATAGTTCTTAATCGTGATAAAGGGATCTCCTTTATCTGCTTACCATCCTGCTTGATAATAAGTCTTTCTCCTGAAAGACCTAAAAAAGTGCCATATTCGCTTACAGTAAGGTATCTCATATCAATTCAAAGGATTGTCAAAGACTTCTTGCATTTTTTTATTACTTGATGCAACTTGATACCAATAACAGACTTTATTACCTATTGTAAGCAGTTTGATTTTTCCATCTCTTGGCTTGCCTGTAAAATCCTTATTGATCTTTGATAATAGATTATCTAGATCATGGCAACTATCGTTACTTGCAAGTGTCATATCTGAAGGCATATCTAGAGGAGATTTAAATTTATCTCCTAAACAGGAGTTAAAATCATCAAATGACTGAACTATTCTGATCATACGTCTTCCTTCTGAGGATGGAGACATAAAGATCGACAGAGAGTCATCCTTAAAGACCAATCTTTCTTCTTCCATTGGTACAAAGCAATCGCTAACAGTTACTGCTTTGTCAACAGCAGTTAGATTTTTACCTATATAAGAATCAACCATTACAGTGTCTGACCAAGATACTTTTCCATTTTGAATGGAAAAACCTTTACTTAGTACAGTTTCTGGAGTATTTGCTGCAACCATTTGGTAAACATCTTTATTATCAAATGATTGGCGTCTAATTCTAATTCCTCCTGATGGGGTGCTAATTACAGGTAAGCTGAATACTCTCCTTGTGCCTTTGTGTTTTAATACTGAGGTATTTTTCTTTTTTAGATTTAGGCGTTCGTAGAAGATATCTAAACCATTCTCATCTTTTTTACCTAACAGATCTTCAAATTTAGAAACAACTGCTTCCCATTCAAGTTTTGAAGGTAACTCTAATGACTTTCTACCATCTGACTTCAACCATGAAGGAAATTTAATTTTAATTTCAAAATTCTCTTTCTTCATGATTTCTTTACGATCTTTAAATTTGTTTTGTGCGTAAATGGAACTTACATCTGTGTTCAAGGTCGTATAGTGCAAAGAATTTAATAGCTCATACTGACGTTTAGACATTTGATTATCATCGATCTCGTGAGATAAGTACTTATGGATGAAGTTAAATGCTCTTATCTTGTCAATTTTATAGGCATGGAATGAACCATCGATGACAACTTTATTTGTAAAGAATGGAGATAAAAGCTCTAGAAATTCTTTTTGTCCCTTAACAATCTCTACAGAATTTCCATTCTCATTTGAATTCCAATTAAAACCTACCTTTAATTGCTCTTTTAAAGACATAACTGTTAGGAAATGCTCTGCATATATAGTGTCTTTAAAAAGTTTTCTTGATTCAGGAACATCCTTATTGGAGAATGATTTCTTCTCTATACGTAGAACTCTATATTGATTAGGAAGAACTTTTTCTAGGTTATCTAAGTCAGATAGAAAAGCTATACTTCCATTTTCAGAAATCTTCTCAGAAATAGACTCAACAGTGCTTGCTGCTAAAAGAACACACATAGCATCTATAGCATGAGATGTTATTGGCTGATTTTCTTGCTTTTTCAAAAATGGATTAGATTTACTCAAGTTCTCTCTTGTGGAGTGAACATCTGAAGGATCTACTTTATAAGCAAAGACATTTAAAGCACTATTGTGAGATTTTAGCCAAGACGATAACTCATTTCTTAATTTTGAGATAATTGCTTTTACGAAATATGACTGAGTACCATTCACTCTTGTACTGTAAGATCTTGCTAAAGCCGATACTACTATTTGATATGCTTTGCTGTGTGGCATAAATAAAGCATGTCTGCAGCAGTCTTGCTCTTTTGGATTCATCATATCAAATAAGAATCTAGGATTTTTATCGCCTAGTATTGCTACAGTACTGTCAATTTCTTGCTGAATCTTCGCAATATCGGCTGTTCCGAAAATCGCATTAAGGTATTTTGGAGAAAGATCTCTTAATGTATATACATTTTCTTTCTTAGTCTGATTTCCTTTTTTACTGCAAAAAATCAAATTTGCTTCTGAATTAAAAATCGTACCCATGCTTGCTTTGGTAAAGCTTCTTGGAATGATATGGTCAATTTCTCCGTTTGATAACTCTGATATAGGTTCTCCTGTATATGGACACATCCCTCTTGAAGAATCTTTAATTCTTTGTTCTTTTGATTTCCACTGTTCTAGTTGACGACAAATTCCACTTTGAGTTCGCTTTTGAATTTTTTTCAATAGCTTTGACTTCTTAATCTTAGCTACAGACTCAGTAAACTCAAACTTATTCTGCTCTATTAAAATACCAACATTTATCACAGCATCATTAAGACTATCTAACTCTTTTATCTCAGAACTCTTTGCTTTGGCTATTTCAAAAGCCTGTCTTTCTAATATTTTTCCTAAAGCACCATCAAAAGGTCTTACAGATTCAGTTGGAAGGCGAGAACACAGAGCATGATTTCCTGACAAGAATTGCATTCTTGCGTTGTTTTCTTTATTTACTGCAACACAATTGCTTGAGAACCCCATCGTATTGTTTTCAATTAGAGTATAAAGTTGAGCAAGGCTAAATGGATTGTTAAATTTAATTTCTGACAATGGATCTTGAGAGATATTGTTCCATACTAAAGGAGAAATATCTTCGATTATTTTATAGATTTCTACAAGTTTCTTCTGATCTGCTGTCAAAGATTTTTTCTTATTTTTAGCTGAATAAATTGCGTAATCATATTCAACTTTAAAAGTATTACCGTAGTCTTTTCTTAATTCCTCTATATCTCTACAGATTGACTTTAGAGTTTTTCTTCCCTTAATTGGAGATTTCCACACTTCAAGAAATTTCTCATAATCAAAATCGTTATTAATTCCAAGTACATTTCCTACCAAAGTCGATATGACTTTATTTTTCATTGGAGGATGTATTCCCGAAATTTCAAGTAGAGGCGATTCTACTACAGTCCATAGACCAGACTTAGCCATTTCTACTTCGTTATAGTATGACTGAGCTAATCTATAAAATTCATCCTCTCGCTCACCTACTACAGAGTGAATGATCTTGACTGTGCTTGCCAGATTTGCGTTTGAAGGATCTCTTACCCACGCTCTCAAAAGGGTAACAGGATCATCTTTATTTGCTGACAAATCAAACAAACGTTGCAGAATGTATGAGTGAAGTACTTTACTCTTGGTATATGAGCTTGAATTCTTCAATTCAATTCTTGATTTTCTATCTGTAGTTTTAACAATATCATCCAGTTGATATGTTAAATTTGGATATAAGTTAGCGAACTTCTCTGCCCAATCTTCCCATAACGTTGAATACTTAGCATCTAACTCTTTTGGAGATAAAAGTAATGTTAAATCTGTAGGTGGATTTCTGTTATTCTGATCTTCATAAGGAGGGATGGTTTCAAAAGGATCTATAGTACATAGTAAAGAAGTGGCATCTTCTGCACTTTCTAAATCTTTAATTAGAGCTCTTGCTTTTAGCTGATCTTCTTTTGGATAATGAAAGTATTTATATGCTCTTACCCATACTTTTTTGAATTTTTCAGGAACCCACTTTGGTTCACCTTTCATACTGATATCATTGAAATACCAACGCAAAGATCTCAATTGTAGATTTGATATATTTCCAATGCATCTATATAGTTTTTCACTATCGCCAAGCACTTTTACAATATCATTTAGCCTTGAATCTTTATTTAAGTCAAACTTAATATCAGATAAATACTGTTTACGGTGTTTGTTTCCAAACTCACATGTATTGATGATATTGTCTGCAGCCTCAACCATTGTGTTAAAGGCAGACTTGTACAGAGTTTTTTCAGTCTTACCTAGATCAGACGATTTCAGAGCTATACTTAATTCTTCTGAAGCAAGAGCCTTTTTCATTGCTTTAGCAGTATCTAAGTCACAACACTTTTGATTAAACTGATCATACAAAGACTGATTTTCATCAAACAGATCATTCAAATACAAAGTAAATAAATCTACAGGGCATTCTTTTAAAATATCAAGCTCAATCTCAGCTTCCAGTCGGGTGTATCCTCTTCGTTTCATTAAAGAAGAAATTGCTTCTTTTTCATCAGATGTAAGTTCTCTGCGCACAATTGATGCAACAATTAGATAGATTAACTTTCTTGCTTTTTTAAACCTGTCCAAAGACCTGACCATATGTCTCTTTTGAGTTCTGTCTTTTACAGTATATTTTATGCTACTACCTTCATCAGGCATCTTGATAATAAATGCATTGATGTCATCAGCTAAGGGTTGTATCGAAGATGTATATGATACGCAACCTGTGTACTTTCCACCTAAATCTATTGCTATGTTTGAATATACTGTTTTTGTGGTCATGGTAAAACTCGGCTTTGGATAAATAATAACTTTGTATCTCGACTATATCACTTAATCTATAATTTAAACAATATTTTTATCACATTTTAATTTTTTAATATTTTTAAACGTATTATTCGCATTATTTTTATTTTATAAATATTTTTTATAGTCTAATATCAGTATAGAAGAGTACTCTAAAAAACGTTTTGTTTATCTTTGGATCTTTTGATAAAAGACTTTACAATATCTACAGCAAAAGGAATTACATATGTCAGATCAGAACACTCAGGATTTTGTTCAATGTGCACTCTTTGGTGAAAGTTTTAACTTAAGATGCGCAAAAGAACAAAAAGAAAAATTGCAAAGAGCGATAGCTTCTTTGCAAAGTAAAGCATCAAATATGATGCGAGAGAATCCTAATTTAACTCCTACACAGGCAGCTATCTTAATTGCGCTAGACTCAGAGAGTACCTTACTGGGATTTTTAAACGATAAAACTCCATTTGAAAATGAAGCTTTGAAACTAATCACAAAGATGAAGACTACTCTTCAAAGAGCTAACAATGACTGATTTTTTTGATAACAAAGTTTTACGTAAGTCTCTGCGTCAGCAGATCTTAGAACAAAGAAGACAGGTAACACCTGTTAAAGCCTATGAAGCTGGTGTTGAGATTGTAAAAATCTTAAGTCACCACAAACACTTCCTGCAAAAAAAGATGGTGGGATCATATTTAAGCTTAGGTGGTGAGTTATCTACAGAGCCTATCAATGAGTATCTTCTAGAACACCATGAATTAGCTCTACCTTTTATGGATGTTCACGTAAAAGGTCATATGGACTTTTATTCCTATAAGAAAGGTGACAGGTTAATTGAAAACCGCTTCCACATTCTAGAGCCTGAGAATTTACCAGAGAATCTGGTAACTCCTGATAAATTTGAAGCTTTGATTGTGCCATTAGTTGGATTTGATAATAAAGGCAACAGATTAGGTATGGGTGGAGGCTATTACGACAGAATGTTAAAGAAGCTCTCTGCTCAATGTCTTTTAATAGGTGTAGCTTATGACTTCCAACTTTTAGATGCTGTACCTATTGAGCATTGGGATATGCCTTTGCATGAAGTCATAACTCCTACCAAGCACTACGTCTTCTAATTAATTTATCTAAAATCGCCAATAAAAAACCCACCGTACGGTGGGTCTTTTTTAGTAGAAAATTTTATTACTTAGTCTCTGAAGCGTCAGTCTTAGGAGCATCTGTTGTGTCTGAAACTGCAGGTGCATCTGTATCAACTACAGGAGCATCAGTGTTAACAACAGTCTTCTCTTCAACCTGCTCTGTTGCAGGAGTCTCAGAAATATTGCTGAAACTTGACTTCTCTTCGTGAGCTGACTTCTGTAAGTAACCTAAGAATAAGCAAACACCGAAGAACAGAATAATTAAAGTCCAAGTTGATCTAGTCAGGAAGTTACCAGATCCTACTGAACCGAATACTGTATTTGATGCACCAGCACCAAATGAAGCGCCCATGCCAGCACCTTTACCCTGCTGAACAAGGATCAAAGCAATCATTGCAATTGCAATTAGTAATAAAACTACAATACCAATTTCGTACATAATAAAAACGCATCCTATTTTGCGTATACAAAGCTGTGCAAATATTACAGGTTATTATGCTTTTTTTCAAGCATTTTCACAGCCTGCCTGATGGATGATCACATCAGCAATTCTTTGAGCTTTAGTATGAACGTCCTGTGCATTCTCACCTTCAACCATTACACGAACCACAGGCTCGGTTCCTGATTTGCGTAAAAGCACACGACCAGTTGAGCCTAACTCTTTTTCAACTTCAGCTACAACAGTCTGAACTTTCTCGTCACGAGTTACATCAAGACCTGCTGTTAATCTTACGTTGATAAGATCCTGTGGGTACATGGTCAGACCTTCAGATAACTCTTCAACTGTCTTGCCTGCATACATACAAGCCTTTAGGACCTGTAGTGCTGATACGATACCATCACCTGTGGTTGCATGGTTTAAGCTGATGATGTGACCGCTGTTCTCTCCGCCTAGAGTCCAGTTCTTCTCTAACAACTGCTCCATAACGTATCTGTCACCAACCTTAGCACGAGAGAAAGGAATACCTTCACGCTTTAAAGCTAACTCAAGACCTAAGTTTGTCATTAAAGTACCTACTACACCACCTAGCAGACGTCCACGCTTTTTAGTGTCGTTAGCAATGATATACAGAAGGTTGTCACCGTCACGTAAGTTACCGTGACTGTCGCACATTAAAACGCGGTCACCGTCGCCATCAAAAGCAATACCAAGATCAGCTTTTTCTGAAAGGACTTTAGCAACTAAAGCCTCTGGATGAGTAGAACCTACACCATCATTGATATTAATGCCATTAGGCTTATCACCGATGGTGATAACAGTTGCTCCTAACTCTCTGAAAACCAGTGGAGCGATGTGATAGGTAGCGCCGTTAGCACAATCTAAAACAATCTTCATGCCCTCTAATGAGAAGTGGCTTGCAAAGGTACTCTTGCAGTACTCAATGTAACGACCTGGAGCATCATCCTGTCTGAAGGCACGACCAAAGTCTGATGAAGCAGCTAAAGGAATATTCTTAGCATCTAATACAGACTCAATCTCAAGTTCAACCTCATCAGGTAACTTGGTACCATGAGCTGAGAAGAACTTAATACCATTGTCATAGTATGGGTTATGTGAAGCACTGATTACAACGCCTAGGTCTGCTCTGAATGCTCGAGTTAAATAAGCTACAGCAGGGGTTGGCATAGGGCCTAACATTACAGGAGACATACCACCTGCTGAAAAGCCTGACTCTAAGGCAGCTTCTAGCATATAACCTGACAGACGAGTATCTTTACCAATGATAATTTTACCGCCATGTTTCTTACCTAAAACTTTACCTGCAGCTAAACCTAGTCTTACTGCAAAATCAGGAGTAATAGGATATTGACCTACACGGCCACGTACACCGTCTGTACCAAAATATTTTCTTTTCATCTTTGTTTTCTTTTTTTCTAAAAGTTATTTACCTTTAAAAGATTAGACTTTTAAAGATGTTGGATTTTAATTCTTTTCTTTGTTCTTTCTTAAGTCATGAATAGCATCACGTAGAAGTCTTAGACGTCTTACGATAGTCTTTGATAACTTAAATGGCTTGGTCTTACTTGCCATAATCTGCCAAAAACCAATTGCAATTGCAACTTCACCTACATCTGCTGTTCTGATGATTTGAACTGGACTTACAGATGAACAGAATAAAGCTGTAGTTAAGGTAAGCACTCTATTATCTTTCATGAATCTGTCTTCTTTTGGTAAAGAACGAGGCAGAGCAATACAGATAGGCAGAGCAAAACTCTTAAAGCTCTCAAGTCTTCCTAACAGTCTTAATCTGTTACTTACAGAAGCATTTACTACAGATGGATCAATGAGTAATCTCTTTCTTTCAATACCGGCATTTAAAAGAGTATCGATTCTTTCAAAGTAGTATTCAGAAATGATACTTACCACATCGCTGTCATCTTCAATCTTTTCTTGAGGATCAAAGTGAAGGCATACTGCAACATTAGAGCGTTTTATAAGGTCAATCATGCCCTCAGTTGCAAGGCCGTTGGTGGTAATAACCATGGAGACACCGGCCTTAACAGCCTGTGAAACAACCTCATAGTTGTTTGAGTTTAAGGCCACAGGAACATCAACACTGTTCATTACAGCACAAAGAACAGACATCACTCTGGTTTCATTGATGCCATCTGAACCTGCTCTAGCACCAATTTCCAGAAGCTCGGCTCCTGCTTTTACGTAGCTGTTGGCCAGAAGAACAAGATCTTCAATTGAACGGGTATCATTCTCTTCTAAAGCAATGGTTCCCATTACTTTTGTAAAAGACAAATCAAGGCTTTTACTATTTGGCAGTCTTAATTTCATCGAATATCCCACACTAAACTTGTACAAAACTGATATAAATCAGCTTGCCCATTTAACCTACATTAAAAGCAAAGGATCTCCTGTCAAGAGATCCTTCATGAGACGATGGTAATTTTGACAAGTTGTCCTGTCTAATTACTGCTCTGAATTATTGTCATTATCGTCTTTTTTTGTCTCTGATGCATTGTCAGAGTTCTCAGTCTTAGCTTTTTCAGACTGATTGTCTGTTGACTTATCCTCAGTCTTTACATCATTTGATTTCTCATCTTTTGAGTTATCATCTGATTTCTGATCTGAAGATTTAGCATCTCCTACCTTACGAGGTGGACGAACTTCTTTACGATTCATCAAATCGTCAATCTGATCAGCATCAATGGTCTCATACTTTAATAGAGCATCCTTCATATTCTCAAGAATGTCCTTATTAGCTTCAAGTAAGTCCTGAGCTTTCTTGTAGCATGAGTTGATGATTTCTGTTACTTCCTCATCGATGATCTTAGCAGTTTCATCTGACATTGAAATCATAGTAGTAGATGAACCACCTAAGTATGCAGAACCTTCATTGTCCTTTTCATACTGCATTGGAGCCAATCTCTTTGAGAAGCCCCAACGGGTTACCATGCTACGAGCAATCTGAGTCGCTCTTTCAATATCATTTGAAGCACCTGTAGTTACAGCATCAGTACCAAACATTAACTCTTCGGCGATACGGCCAGCAAACAGAGTAGAAATGTTTGATAACAGACCGATACGGCTTTGAGATACCTTATCCTGTTCAGGCAGATACATGGTTACACCTAAAGCTCTGCCACGAGGAATAATAGATACCTTGTATACAGGATCGTGCTCTGGAACCAATTTACCTACGATAGCATGACCTGCCTCATGATAAGCAGTGTTGATCTTTTCATGCTCATTCATAGCCATGCTTCTGCGCTCAGCACCCATTAAGAGTTTATCTTTAGCTTCTTCAAACTCATTCATGCTTACTACACGCTTGTTATGACGTGCTGCGTTTAAGGCAGCTTCGTTTACCAAGTTTGCTAATTCGGCACCAGAGAAGCCTGGGGTACCTCTTGCGATAGTTGCAGTATCAACATCTTTACCTAAAGGTACTTTCTTTACATGAACATTTAAGATCTGCTCACGACCACGTACATCAGGTAAACCTACCACGACCTGTCTGTCAAAACGACCTGGACGTAACAGTGCAGGATCAAGAACATCAGGTCTGTTAGTTGCAGCGATGATAATTACAGCTTCAAAGCCTTCAAAACCATCCATCTCAACTAGTAACTGGTTTAAGGTCTGCTCTCTTTCGTCATGACCACCGCCCATGCCGACGCCACGCTTGCGACCTACGGCATCAATTTCGTCAATGAAGATAATACATGGAGCATTCTTCTTAGCCTGAGCGAACATGTCTCTTACACGAGAAGCACCAACACCTACGAACATCTCCACGAAATCAGAACCTGAAATTGAGAAGAAAGGCACTTTAGCTTCACCTGCAATTGCTCTTGCTAATAAAGTTTTACCGGTACCTGGAGGACCTACCATTAACACACCACGTGGAATGCGGCCTCCTAACTTAGAGTACTTGGTTGGATCTTTTAAGAAGTCTACTAATTCAACTACGTCCTCTTTTGCCTCATCACAACCTGCTACATCATCAAAGGTTGTTTTAATCTGATTCTCAGAGAGTAGTTTTGCTTTTGACTTACCAAACGACAGAGGATTGCCTTTAGAACCGCCCTGCATTTGACGTGAGAAAAAGATCCACACACCAATTAAAAGCAACATTGGGAACCATGACACAAAGATTGAGAGCAATAAGCTCTGCTCTTCAGGCTTAGTACCAGATGCTCTTACATTGTGTGATAAAAGAGAGTCGATAATTGCAGGATCGCTCAATGGCATAACAGTTAAGAATCTTTCACCGTTCTTTTTAACACCATTGATAACCTTGCCATCAAATACAACTTCCTGTATCTGATCTGACTGCACTTCTCTTACGAAGCTAGTGTAGTCTTCCATACGACCTGAATTGTCTGATGAGTTAAATGACTCAAAGAGAGTCATTAAAATCACAGCAATGACTAGCCATAATATTAGGTTTTTTGTCATATTTACTCACTTACTCCAAAGTCTTATCTTCAGACTCTTCAAATTCAGCACCTGGTGCAACACCATTTAAAGGATGACCTTTAAAGCCCATTGCTACCATATAAACTTCACGAGAACGGTCTCTTGAAGCATCAGGTTTTCTTACTTTAACAGTGGTAAAGTCCTGATGTAATTCTTTTAAAAACTCTTGAGAACCTACTCCCTGGAAAACTTTTACAGCAAAACTACCACCAATACGCAGTACACGTCTTGCCATATCTAAGGCTAATTCTGATAACAGCATGGCTCTTGGCTGATCGATAGCTAGGTTACCTGACATATTAGGAGCCATGTCAGAGAGTACTACATGAGCACCGACACCGATCATTGAATACAGTTTTTTGAAGACCTCATCTTCTCTGAAGTCACCCTGCAAAAACTGTACGTTACGAATAGGTCTTATTGGCAGAATGTCGCAGGCGATAACTCGACCGCTATCTCCGATGCACTTTACGGCATACTCAGACCAACCGCCAGGAGCGGCACCAAGATCAACTACGATATTACCCTGACGGATCAGGTGATCTTTTTTCTGCAACTCTTCTAGCTTAAATGAAGCGCGTGAACGCAGTCCTAACTTGTGGGCCTGCTTCACATAAGGATCGGAAAAGTGTTCCTGTAACCATCTAGTTTGGCTGGCAGTTCTTTTCTTTGCTGGCATTAAATTTAAATCCCAAATATTACTATAGATTTTTCAGTTTAAAATTACTCGATAATATTATACAATTTGCACAACATTTATGCGAAGTCTAAATCACAATAGATTAAGCTTTTAACAGATATTTTTTCTTATTATAGGTTTTGTATGTCATTGAATTCACATCAGCGCCAGTTTTTAAAGGCACAAGCTCATTCATTAAAGCCAGTTGTCTTACTAGGCAATGACGGTCTTTCAGAATCAGTGCTTAAAGAGCTAGACAGCAGCATTGAGCATCACGAGCTTATCAAGATCCGTTTAAATGCTGGTGAAGGTAGAAAAGAGCAGGCTGAAACAGCTGCTAAAACTGTTAATGCTGAATTAGTATCTCTAGTTGGTAGAATTGCAGTTCTATTCAGACAGAGAAAAGACGACAGCAGATTCATTCTTCCTCGCTAGTTTTAAGTTGAACTTCTAGGTTCACTCAAATTGTAAAAGGCGCCTTTTAATAAGGCGTTTTTTATTTCTGCTGCCTACAACTGTAACTTAGTATTCAAATTTATAGTACCTTTTAATAGACTTTAAATTTATTAAGATTTTATACTCTTTAGATTTTAAAGACATTTCTTAATTAAGGTCTACTTTAAAGTCTACTTAAAGTCTACTTTTAAAGTCTACAATTATCTTAAGATCAAAAAAAACGGAGGCACTTTTAGGTACTTCCGTTTTGTTAAATTGGATTATGCAACCAAGATTTTCCAGTTACATATGAGTTCTAAGTTATCTCTTAGATATACTCAACCTTTTCAATTTCGTAGCAGATTGTTCCCTTAGGGATCTTAATTTCAATCTCGTCTTCTTCGCACTTGCCTAATAAGCCTTTAGCGATAGGAGTCTTGTATGAAATTAAGTTAGCCTGAATGTCGGCCTCATCTTCACCTACGATTCTGTAAGTTGTCTCTTTGTCTGTATCAACATCAACAACAGTTACAGTTGCACCAAAGATAACCTTTAGCTTGCCACCGTTAGGAGTCTTTAACTTAGATACATCGATAACGTTAGCACTTGCTAGCTTGCCTTCGATGTCTTTAATTCTTGCTTCGCAAAGGCCCTGCTCTTCTTTTGCTGCATCGTACTCTGCGTTTTCGCTAAGATCACCATGGCTTCTAGCCTCGGCAATTGCAGCTACAATGCGAGGTCTCTCTACTGTCTTTAAGCGCTGTAATTCTTTGCGAAGTAAATCCTCGCCACGAGGAGTCATTGGAGTCTGATCCATGATAATAGCCTCAATTTAAAATATAAAAAAATGACGCCTAACTGTTACATCAGGCGTCCTCATGATCATATGAGTTGATAATAACCTAATCTATAACTTAGTTCAATATGAAAACTTATGATTAGCTGTACAACTCACATTATTAACTTGATAGATCCTCAAAGAACTTCTTAACACCTTTTATGAAGCCTGCTGACTTTGGCTTATGCTTCGCTGCGGTGTCAGTTTTCTTTTTACTATCCCCTGTTGTAGATGCTTTGTCATCACCATTTAATGATTCCTCAAACTTCTTTAACAGATCTTTCTGTTCTTTAGTTAAGTTTACAGGTGTCTCAACTACAATCTTGCAGTACAGGTTACCTTTAAAGGTTGAGTTATAAGACTTAACTCCCTTGCCTGACAGACGCATCATTACGCCGGTCTGTGTCTCAGGATGTACTGTAATATTTACAGGACCATCTAATGTAGGAACTTCAACCTTGCCACCTAGTGCTGCTGTTGTAAAGCTGATTGGTACTTCACAGTACAAATCATTGCCATCACGAGTAAAGATCTCATGATCTTTTACTTCGATTACAACATATAAATCGCCAGAACCAGCACCGTTTAAACCAGCCTCACCTTCGCCACTTAAGCGAATTCTATCGCCAGTATCAACACCAGCAGGAATATCAACTGATAAGGTCTTTAAGTCAACTACACGGCCAGTGCCACCGCAGGTCTTACAACCGTTGGTGATAATAGTACCTGTACCATTACAACGTGAACAGGTCTGAGAAAAAGCCATAAAGCCCTGACGTACATGAACAGTACCGCTACCCTTACAATCAGGGCAAGACTCTTTCTTACCGTTCTTGCCTAAGCCTGAGCCTCCGCAGTCCTTACACTTAACATAAGTCTTAACACTTAACTTCTTCTTGCAGCCTTTTACAGCTTCTTCTAAAGTTAAGGTTAACTTAGCTCTGATATCACGACCTCTAATTTCACGTGGTCCCTGGTTACGAGAACCAAAACCGCCACGACCACCGAAGAGATCAGAGAAAGCATCACCGAAAATATCACTGAAATCAGCGCCGCTGAAACCACCACCGCCGAATGGATTACCACCACCGGCCTGTGAACCATCAGCACCAGCAAAACCATACTGATCGTAAGCAGCTCTCTTTTGAGGATCAGACAACACCTGATAAGCTTCGTTAATTTCACGGAACTTATCACCTGCACCAGGATCCTTATTTCTGTCAGGGTGATACTTTATAGCAAGACGCTTGAACGCACGCTTGATTGTTGCATCATCTGCCCCTTTGTCTACGCCAAGCACCTCATAGTAATCACGTTTTTCGGCCATTTTATCCTCTTTATAACTGACAAAAGGCAGGTGGAATACTCCACCCACCTTTTAAACTAATCTTTATGATTTAAGATTATTTCTTGTCGTCTTTAACTTCTTCGAACTCAGCATCAACAACATTGTCATCCTTTGATGAATTACCCTGTTGTGCCTGTTGCTGTGAAGCCTGTTGAGCTTGAGCCTGTGCCTGACCTGCCTGTAATAAAGCGGTTGCAGCTTCCATTACAGCCTTTTCAGCCTGTTCAATCTTATCCTTGTCGTCACCACGAGCAGCTAACTCTAGGTCAGCTAATGCCTTGTTAACCTTAGTCTTATCAGCATCTGATACCTTGTCACCAAGATCAGCTAACTGCTTCTTAACCTGATGAGCGGTAGCATCAGCTCTGTTACGTGCGTTTGCTAACTCCTCAAACTTCTTATCCTCAGCTGAGTGCTCTTCTGCCTCACGAACCATACGCTTGATATCGTCGTCTGACAGACCTGAAGATGACTTAATAGTGATCTTCTGCTCTTTGCCAGTCTTCTTATCCTTAGCAGATACGTGGATTAAACCATCAGCATCGATATCGAAGGTAACTTCAATCTGTGCCATTCCACGTGGCTGAGGCTCAATACCCTCTAAGTTGAACTGACCTAATGACTTGTTGTCAGCAGCTCTCTTACGCTCACCCTGTAATACGTGAATGGTTACAGCAGGTTGGTTATCCTCAGCAGTTGAGAATACCTGTGACTTCTTAGTTGGGATAGTGGTGTTCTTCTCAATTAAGGTAGTCATAACACCGCCTAAGGTCTCAATACCTAATGACAGTGGGGTAACATCTAGTAACAGAACGTCTTTCTTATCACCAGTTAAAACACCACCCTGAATTGCAGCACCGATAGCAACTGCCTCATCTGGGTTTACGTCCTTACGTGGCTCTTTACCGAAGAAGTCAGCTACTAACTTCTGAACCATAGGCATACGTGACTGGCCACCAACTAAGATTACGTCGTTAACATCTGATGGTGATAAACCAGCATCTGATAAAGCAGTCTTAACTGGCTCTAAGGTCTTAGTTACTAACTCTTCAACTAATGACTCTAACTTAGCACGTGTGATCTTAATGTTCATGTGCTTAGGACCAGTAGCATCAGCGGTGATGTAAGGTAAGTTTACATCGGTCTGCTGTGATGATGACAACTCAATCTTTGCCTTCTCAGCAGCTTCCTTCAAACGCTGTAGAGCTAATGGATCAGTACGTAAGTCAACGCCCTGTTCAGTCTTGAACTCGTCAATCAAGTAGTCAACGATACGGTTATCGAAATCCTCACCACCTAAGTGAGTATCACCGTTAGTTGCTAAAACTTCGAAGGTCTTCTCACCGTCAACTTCATCAATATCAATAATTGAGATATCGAAGGTACCACCACCTAAGTCGTAAACAGCAATCTTCTGCTCGCCCTTAGCCTTGTCCTCACCGTAAGCAATAGCAGCTGCAGTAGGCTCGTTGATGATACGCTTTACGTTTAAGCCTGCGATACGACCAGCATCCTTAGTTGCCTGACGCTGTGAATCATTGAAGTATGCAGGGCAGGTAATAACAGCTTCTGTTACTTCCTCACCTAAGATATCTTCAGCAGTCTTCTTCATCTTCTTTAAAACTTCAGCTGAAATCTGTGGTGGAGCTAACTTCTTGTCATCAACCTCAACCCAAGCATCACCATTGTCTGCCTTGGTGATCTTGAATGGCATAATGCCGATATCACGCTGAACCTCAGCATCGTCATAACGACGACCGATTAAACGCTTAATAGCGAACAGTGTATTCTTTGGGTTTGTAACAGCCTGACGCTTAGCAGCATCACCAACGATGATTTCGCCATCTTTTGCGTAAGCTACGATAGAAGGAGTGGTACGACGACCTTCTGAGTTCTCTAATACACGAACTTTGTCACCATCTAAAACGGCAACGCATGAATTAGTAGTACCTAAGTCAATACCAATAATCTTTCCCATTTTAAAATCCTCTTAAATTCTGTTTTTCGTTATCTTTAATAATCAGTCTTTTAAACTTACTGTTATTTTTAATAACTTTCTAAATCTTTTCTGTCTTACTAAATGGAGCTTAATTTTTCTTTTTCAAGTCTAAGCTTCAATATTTATAGAATTTTTTTGCTCACCGTTATCCTGTGATGCACTCTCATTTGGTTTAGCACCAGCAGGAGCACCAGCTGATACAATTACCATAGCAGGTCTTACTACACGACCGTTTAAGGTATAACCTTTTTGCATTACAGATAGAACGTGCTGAGCTTCAACCTCTGGTGATGGCACCATTGATATTGCCTGATGCAGATTTGGATCAAATGGCTGACCTTGAGGGTCAACTGCTTCAACGCCAAACTTGCCTAACTCTTTTAGAAGTAATGTAGTAGTGTTCTGAACACCTTCTACAATAGGCTTAATTGCAGGATCGTTAACATCTGAATGCTTTAGAGCAAGCTCTAAAGAATCAACTACTGGAATTAAAGCCTTTAAAATCTTTTCATTTCCGAATTTACGCTCACGCTCAACGTCAGCTTCAATTCTCTTTTTCTGGTTCTCACACTCAGCTAAAGCTCTGACTAATTTATCGTTATCAGCCTTGTACTTAGCTTCAAGTGCAGATAACTGAGACTTTAACTGCTCGTTTTCAGTTACAAGCTCTTTTGGATCAAAATCAATTTCTGACTCATTGTCATTAGGTGTAGCATTCGCTGCATCCTGTGGAGCTTGGTTTTCACCATTAGTCTGGACATCTTGAGCCTTTTCTTCTTGCTTTTGCTCTCTTTCTTGAGCTTCTGCCTGTGCTTTTTCAAAAGCCTGTTGCATTTGTGTTTCTTCAGTCTGCATTTTTATCTCTTAAAAAATTCGTAGAATTAACGCTTATGAGTACATGGGGTTACGCTAAATAAAATTCAAGACCGGTATCAGAAATTTAGTAAAAATCTTTGCTTTTCTAATTTTAAGCAATGATTTTTTTGCTACAATTTCCAAAGTAACAAAGGATTTATTATGCAAATTAAGAAATTACTATCTGTAGCTGTTTTTGCCACCACAGTTTCCCTTCTGACAACTTCTTGTGCTTATAGAGCTGATCTGAACCAAGGTAACTATGTTGAGCAGGATCTAGTAAACCAGCTAGCTTATGGAATGTCTGCAGAACAGGTTCGTTTCGTTCTGGGAACTCCAATGCTCATCGATCCTTATGACAAGTCACGCTGGTATTACGTTTGTTTCAAACGTGAAGGTTGGAGCTCTCCTACTGTACAGAAGCTAGTATTACTCTTCAATGGTGATACCTTAGTTGATATGTCAGGTGACTACAAGAAACCTACAACCTTCGGTGAAGGGCTGAAGAGCGCACCTAACGGTGGAAAGGCAGCAGACTTTGATCTTCCTGAATAGCAAAAACTCATCAAGATTAAATAAAAAAGGCGAAAATTCTTTCGTTTTTTTTAGACGTAGTTTTGTAAAATCTGCGTCTTTTATTTTTTCTGTAGCGATAGTTATCTGCTCTTCTGTTTTTATTCAGGGCTGTACCCTTGAAGATGAGACTGAGGATAAGATTGTTGTCCCTCTAAAAGACACATCTACTCAAAAAGACAGTCCCCTCTCCTTAAAGTTTTTAGACTTAACTAAAAAGTGCACTACAGGTGACATGAATGCTGCACCTGATGTTTTATCAATGTATCTCTCTTCCCTTCCTCCTAAGGATGTACCTGATAATGCCAAGTCTTTTTACAGAGGACTGATTGAGGATAAGTACTTTTTCCAAAGAAAAGCTCTGAACCTAGAATTTGAAAAGTGTCTGCAAAAGGCAGCAGTTTCAGGACTTACTGAATATCGTGGCTATTATCTTACCAAAGCTACTGTCTCAGCTAAGATATCTCAACTTTACTATGCTCATAATGACTATGAGAATGGAGCTTACTGGTCTTTACGTGTAATTAACCTTTTAGGTATCAGTAAAGGCTACAACATTTTGGGCAGAATTTTTGTAAAAGATCCTAAGACTGTAAAGATTGGTGCTCAAATGTTAAGTGAGTCAGCCAAGCATGACAACGTCAATGCTTCAGTCTTTTTGTCAGATTCTGTCTTATTCAGAAACGTCTTTGATATTGTCTCTGAAGAAGAGAGCAATAACGCTCAAATTCAAGATAATTCCTTTGAAAATAAACAAGAAATTTCTGATGATACAGAAAATCATTAAAAAAAATAAAGCTGTATCAAAACAATTTTGTCTAAATTGTCTTAACATAAACTTAACATTTGATAAGACTTTTTGTTAACAATCTGTTTGTATGATCCTTACCTGTTTTATCAGGTTACAGTTTCATTGTTCAAACAACGTCCATATTACAAACAACTTTGCGCTCACATTATTACTTTTTGAGGTTTTTATGACAGACGTAAATTACGATAACGAAATCATGCCAAAAGAGCTGTCATGGCTTTCATTTAACGGAAGAGTTTTACAGGAAGCAGCCGATCCTTCAGTTCCTTTAATTGAAAGAGTTAGATTTTTAGGTATCTATTCAAGCAACCTAGACGAGTTCTTTAAAGTTAGAGTTGCTGAGTTAAAAAGACAGATTATTATCAATAAAGCTCAGGGTGATAATGAGGATAAAGTACATCTTTTAAGAAATGTACAAAATGAAGCTAACCGTTATCAGAAAACCTTAAACCATATTTATAAGCAGCTTTTAATAGAGTTAGCTGATCATAATATCTTTATGAGAGACCAAGACTCTATTACCAAAGAGCAAAAAGACTGGGTTATCGCTTACTTTAAGCACCATGTATTAAAGCACATCAACCCAGTTATCATTGATGAAGACACCGACTTAGTTGCTTTCTTAAAAGACGAGTTTACCTACCTTCTAGTTGATATGACAGAAGGAGACACTGTACATCATGCTCTAATTGAGATCCCTACAGACAAGCTCCCAAGATTTATCAGACTGCCTTCAGTTGATAAATCAGTTACCTTCATGTTCTTAGATGATGTAATTCGTGTAGGTATTCATAAGATCTTCAGCGGTTTATTCTCATATGACAAAATTGAAGCTTACTCAATTAAAATGAACCGTGATGCTGAATATGACCTTTTAGGAAATATTGACAGATCAGTGCTTGAGAATATGTCTGAGGCTTTAAAACAACGGTTGAACGCTATGCCTGTACGTTTCTCATATGATGCTCAGATGCCTGAAAACATGGTTAAATTCATGGCAAAAGAACTTAAGATGAGTTCTATTGACTCCATGATGGCAGGTAACCGTTACCACAATTTCAAAGACTTCCTGTCATTCCCAAGCTTAGGCAGTGATGACATGGAAAATCCTACCTTATCTGAGATTAAGTCATCACAGTTTGAAATGGCTGAAACTCCTTTTGAAGCTATTTCAAAGAAAGATGTTTTACTCTACTACCCATACTACTCATTTGATTACTTCACTGAGTTCTTACGTTATGCTTCATATGATCCAAAGGTAAGCTCTATTAAGATAAATATTTACCGTGTTGCAAGCAACAGCCGTGTTATTAACTCCTTAATTCATGCTGCTAACAACGGTAAGAGTGTAACCGTAGTGGTTGAGTTAAAAGCTCGTTTTGATGAGGCTAACAACGTAAAGTGGGCTTCACGTTTAACTCAGGCTGGTGTTAAGGTTCTGTTCGGTTTACCAACCTTAAAGATCCATTCAAAACTGTGTTTGGTTACCCGTCATGAGGATGACGACAGAATCGTACGTTATGCTCACGTAGGTACCGGTAACTTCAATGAAAAGACAGCTAAGATCTATACAGACTTTGCCCTCTTTACTGCTAATGAGAAGATCACCAAAGAAGTTGATGATGTCTTTAGCTTTATTGAATACCCATATACAAGACCTGTGTTTGAGAACTTATTAGTATCACCACTAAATGCTCGTGACAGAATTAAGTTCATGATTGACCGTGAAATTGATTTTGCAAAACAGGGTCAGTATGCATCAATTCACTTTAAGGTAAATGCTTTAGTTGATGTACCTTTAATCAACAAACTTTATGAAGCTTCACAGGTTGGTGTAAAGATCCGAGGTGTGGTTCGTGGTATGTGCTCTCTCAAACCTGGTGTTGAAGGTTTATCTGAGAATATCTATATCACCTCTATTGTTGACAGATACCTAGAGCACCCTCGTGTAATGCTGTTTAATAACGGCGGTGATGAGGAGTTATTCATCTCATCAGCTGACTGGATGAAGAGAAATCTTGATTTAAGAATTGAGGTCGGTGCAAGAATATTAGATCCTGAACTGCAGAAACGTATCAAGGGTATCTTAAAACTTCAGGAACAGGATAACCGTAAGGCAAGAATCATTGATGCCGAGCAGAAGAACGTTTATGTTCAGGCTCAGCCAGGTGATCCTCAAGTAAGAGCTCAGATTGATATTCATGAATTCTTAGCTTCAGAAGAAGAAAAGATTGCCAAAGAATTTAAATCTCAAGAGAAGAAAGATTAAAGAAAAGTCGCTTATTTATTAGTATTTAAATCAAAATTCAATCTAATCTTAGCCTGCTTTTAGCAGGCTTTTTTTAACTCAAGGTTTCTTCTGCTAACAAAGCTTTTGTAAAAAACTTCACATTTTTTACAGAATATGAGCATGTTAATGCACATGAATTAAAAAGTAGATAATAAAATATATAAGCACCATTCAGACAGTTAGAATGGGATGAAATTGTGCTTAAAAGCGCAGACATTAATAAACAAAACAGAGGTTATTATGACATTTTTGGATTCATTTAAGACTTGCTTAAAAAAGACTCTTACCATTTCTGGCAGAGCATCACGTTCTGAGTTCTGGTGGTTTCAGTTAGCCGATATTCTTGGTGTATTTGTTTTGTCTATGCTAATTGGTATAGCTTCTCAAATTAATGAGACTTTAGGATTACTTTTTGGCTTCTTTGCAGGTATTGCCCTTCTCATTGCAGGTATTGCCCTGTTTACAGCAACTATCAGAAGATTTCACGATATCGACAAATCTGGCTGGTTTGTTTTATTATTCTGGCTATTAAGCTGTATTCCTTTTGTCGGCTTTATTGCAATGATCTTTTGCATTGTATTCTTATGCAAGAAGGGTACAGAAGGTGACAACCGCTTTGGTGCTCAGCCAGAATAAGATCTGAATTTCCTTCTCAAAAATGTGGGTTCTTCTGTGCCATCTGAAAATTGAACAATATAATTTACAGACCATCAACCCACATTTTTTGTTTTATAAAAGCTTACCTTTTGCAAATACATAAAGCTAATTCTTAAGTTTTAGGCCTCTCTCCTCTCATTACCTCATACTTCTGTCTTAACTTATCTTAGCTTCTTTTATGATTTTTTGACAATATACTTAATATTTGCATTACATTGTGAGTATAATATATGTATATTTTCTATTTTGTGTCTAAATAAGGGGTGTCAATGGAAAATCTTCTTAATCTGCCTGATCTTATGCTTGGCATTTTCCTACTTATAATTTTATTTCTTCTCCATAAATACTTTGCAATTTCAAAAGAAAACTCAAGACTTACTGAACAGAGCGCAACTGATGCTGCTAATCTTAAAGCATCAGAGAATTATCTTTTAAAAAATTCTGAATATACAAAATCGCTACAGCAACAGTTAACTGATTTAAATAATGAGAGAACCTCACTTATCTCAGAAAGAGATCGTCTTCAATTTGATAATAACCGCCTTGTAAATTCTGAAAGTGAATTAAAAACCAAATTAGAGACTGCTGTCTCAGAGGTAAATTCACTAAATGCTGCTAATGCATCTTTACGCTCTGACATTGACTCTAACAAGGTATTAAATCAGGAGCTGCAAAAGAGATTTGATACCTCATATAAAGAGTTGCAGGAGCAGTTAAAGGTTATGGGAAATAACCTTGTAAAGGCTGGAACTGAAGATCTGAGCAAGACCTCTAAAGAGAACTTCAGTCAGGTGGTTAATCCTTTAAAAGAAGAGCTTGTAAACTTTAAGAACTTTATTGCTGCAACTCAGGAGAACAACGCTAAACGTTCAGGTGAGCTACAAAAAGAAATCAAGATCTTAGAAGAGTCACACTCTACCCTGTCAAAACAGGCTGAAGAGTTAGCTAAAGCTCTGCGCTCTGGCGGTAAATCTCAAGGTATGTGGGGGGAGCTACAGTTAGAAAGAGTACTGAATGCTTCAGGTCTGAGACTTGGTATTGAGTATGAAAGAGAGGTCGCAGGTGACAGAAGTTTAGGTGAGAACGGCAGACCTGATGCGATTATAAGATTACCTGACAATCATTGTCTTATCATTGATGCTAAGTGCTCTCTTACAGCTTACACTTCATTTATCAATGCTCAGAGTGAGGATGAAAAGAAAGCAGCTATGAAAGCTCATCTTGATTCATTAAATGCTCACTTAAACGAGTTAATTAAAAAAGACTACAGCTCTTATCAGTCTTTGAACAGTCCAAGCTTCGTCTTTATGTTTGTGCCGGTCGATGCTGCTTTAACTGATGCTTTATATGCTGATTCAGCCATATATGACAGAGCCGCTCAGAACAAGATCTTTTTAGTATCCCCTTCAACTTTACTACCAGCTTTAAGAGTTGTAGGAAACTTATGGGTATTAGCAGAGCAATCAGACAGAATGAGAAAATTAGCTTCATTTGCTCAAAAGATCAACGCTAAATTTGCTAATGTCGTAGAGTCATGTGAAAACATAAGCAAAGCAGAAAAGAAACTGCATGACAGTGTCGATGAACTTGAAAACAGACTTTATAAAGGCAAGGGTAACTTTAAATCAATGATTGATAAGTTTGATGCCAACGCCTCAAGAGAATTAAAGGCTCTTGAGAATGATAATGTTATCGATGTCGATGATGCTTCAAAAGAGGAGAAGCAACAGGACAATGCTGTAGACTTTAAGTTTGACAATCAGTAAAGTGAATTAAAGCTTCTTCTGAAAAATTGTTCCTACATAAAAGGCCCCTGAGATAGCTCAAGGGCTTTTGTTTACTATGTTAACTTTCTAACTTTTATTAGAAGCTAAAGCTGTTAGAAGGTATTGGATAATCTGCTAAGAACAGCTTAAAAGTCTGATTAACTATCTACATTCGATCTGCTAACTTCAATCATCAGATCTTTTTATTGGTCTAAGTAAGGCAAATAAAAAGCCCAGAACTAAGTCTGGGAGAGGGGGATGCGGACAAAATCCTGGACACCTAAACGAGGTGATCTATGGCATATACAGTCCAACAAATTATTGCAGCATTAAAACTGTATGACAAAATTAAAAAGGTTGTTCCTACAGTCAGGCAGTTAGGTTATCCAGCTGCGCATACCCTGTATGAATGGATAAACCAAAGAAAGGCAACAAATGGTAAGTTTCCAAATCTTATGCCCAGTGGAGTCAAGAGTATAAATCTTAAGGTTAAGATGGATCATGATGGCTATTCAGCAGAGCGTAAGCTTCAGATCCTAAAAAGATGTTTTGAAGGAACAGAAAACATTCGTGATGTTGCAATTGAAGAAGGCATTTCTCGCAATATAATATATATATGGAGAAAAAAGTATCTTAAATACTGAGTATTTGGCTTGCAACAGAAGAAAAAGAAAATCAAAAGGACCGATTCGCTTGAAACTCAAGTAGCAGATGAGAAAAATGAGCTAAAGGGTCAATCTCCTAAAACCTCTAAAGCAAGTTCTGATGACATAGCTCTGCTTAAAAAGCAGGTAAAAGAGCTGCAGATGAAAGTTGACGTGATGACAGAGGTCTTTGAAATATTAAAAAAAGGGAAAGGCACTGATATAAAAGCTTAAAAAAACAAAGAGAAGTATCAAATTATCAGTGCCTTAAAAAACAAGTATTCGATTCTCTCTCTGCTTAAATCTCTATCGATGTCAAAAAGCAGCTACTATTATGTTGAACAGTCTCGGCTCAAAGATGATAAATATCAGTCTAGCAGAGCGTTGCTAAAAGAAACATTTATAAAAAACTATGAATGCTACGGCTATAGAAGACTCTATACTGCATTAAAGAACGCAGGCCACAAGCTTTCAGAAAAAGTCATAAGAAGGCTTATGAAAAAAGAAGGAATAAAGATTGTCAAACGTAAAAAGAAACGCTTCTCTTCTTACCTTGGAGAACTTTCTCCTGCAGTACCTAATATAGTGAATCGGGATTTTTCTGCATCAGCCCCAAATGAAAAATGGCTGACTGATATATCAGAATTTGCATGCAGTAAGGGAAAACTCTATTTGTCAATTATAAGAGACTGTTTCAACGATGAAATTGTTTCTTATAAGATAGGAGATAAAACTACAGCAACTCTAGCAAATGATACTTTAACTGAAGCCATAAAAAAACTTAAAAGGACAGACAGCAGACCAATAATCCATTCTGACAGAGGCTATCATTACAGATGGCCAGGATGGATATCATTAACTAATGACAACAAACTTATACGATCAATGTCTAAAAAAGGTTGCAGTCCTGATAATGCCGCCTGTGAGGGATTCTTTGGAAGAATGAAGACAGAATGCTTTTATAATCATTCAATTGAAGAGCTTTCTTTAGATGAATTAAAAACATACCTGAGTAATTATATCCAATGGTACAATAACGACAGAATCAAAAATACATTAGGAGGATTGAGCCCAGTACAATACCGGCTCAGATTTGGTTAGTATTAGCAAAGGTGTCCAGGATTTTGTCCGCATCCCCCTCTCAAGTCTGGGCGTTGTATTTGACGAGTTTTAACTATGTTTTAATTCATCCTTTTTCTCAATTACAAGTTCACCTACACTCTCAACTGATTTTAGAATTGATTCAATCTTGCTTAAGAGGCAATCAATCTCAGACAGATCGTTAATACCATTAGAGCATAAATTAGCAATCTGATGGGTTAAAGAGGTTAAGCTAACAAACTCTTCTTTGCAGGGAGTCATACAAGAGCAAGCTCCTTCTTCGATTTTATTCTTGTCAATTAAATTGATAGAACTAAGTGTGTCAGTAGCATTCCAATGAGAATTACAAACCTTGTCACTATACTGTTGCAGTATAACAATGCACCTTTGCATCGATAACATCAAATCGTCATAGAGTTCGCTAAAAGGTAAGTTTTCAACAGCATCTCCTTTAAATTTGTTATTGCAGCATTGGTTACAAGGAACTGATTTATTGTCTGCACATTTAGAGAATTTAACTCCCTTACATAGATAAAAATCTCTAATCATGAGGTACCTCCTTATCAGAAGAGGTTTGTGTAGGCTCTTCTAATACCATGTTGTGTAAACTGGCTTCAGCCGATTCAGGATCACCTTTTAGAACAACATTGATGCTGTGATGAAAGAGTCGTCTAATAATACCATCTGATTGAGCCTTACCGGTAAAACAAGCTCTAAGACCTTCTTCATTAACCTGATAACCAATGAGCACTGGTAATTCATTCAATCTCTCATCCAAAAGGTCGTAAAAAATGTTAGTAGCCTCATCTGATGCTTTGTTCATGCCTAAATCATCTAAGATTAGAACTTTACATCTTCTGATAATGCTTTTAAGAAAACGTACTTTATAAACACTGTTACTGAGCAAATCATTTAGCAATTGGTTTGCTTTATAGTATCTTACTGTCATGCCCTAATTTATACAGTGATATCCAATGCCACACAAAAGAGAGTTTTTACCACTGCTAGATGCTCCTAGAACAGTGATATTTGATACTTTCCCAGGATAAGTCCAGATGATAGATGCAATGTATTTTTTTGTATCTGGAGTAAATCCTCTCTCAGAGCTTAAGGTTAAGTCATCAAATGACATCTTAGACTTTAGCTTTGCCTGCCTAATTAAAGTCTCACTTCTACGGGCGGTTAAAGCATCATCATAAGCGGTCAAAAGCTCAATTAACCTGTTTTCAAAAGGCATTTCATTATAGACATTGCTACTGCAAATCTGGATCTTTAAAGCATCAGCTGCTTCCTTAGAACCTCCCATGTGTTGAAGCCAGTTAACAGGAGGAAGCTGTGAAGCTAATATCAGCCCACATCTGTTGTTTTCCCTACATTTCTGTACTAAATCCTTAAAGACAAATGATTCTCCATTTCTCTGTTCACCAATGCAGACATCATCAATAAAAAGCACATCATTTGAGTAATATAGCTTTTGGGCATTTTCATACACTGTTATGAATTAAATGAGTGTCCGCGTAGCTGTCGCATGTGCTCATTTTTAGTTGACAAAGAGTGACCGCCTAACTGGCGGTAGACATTTTTCAGATCAGGTGCTAAATGTTAGTGGCTGGCATGTTTAAAGATCTTGTACAACTGCGTCTTATGAGAACTAACATCTTAAAATTACAGGAAATCTTTTACTTTCTGCATTATGTGATCTTTTTTGCAGAAGTTAAATTATCATGAGGAGAATTCTAGAAATATTAGGAAAAGGCTTATTTAAAGTATTCATAAAAATAGGGAGAGTTGCAGTTAAATCGTTTTCAGCCCCGACTGCAACTTTCCTAACCATAGGTCTTATTTAACAAATACTATCTTTACTCAAAAGGCTGGCACAGCCAGTCTTTTTGTTAAAGCTCTAAGCTTAAGGTTTCATATAGTGTGTGCCTTTAGCAATACCTAAGACACCTGAACGAACCACTTCAATTACTTCAGCTAACTTGCAGATGGTGCTGATAAAGTTATCAGTTTCATCTGAGTTGCCTACATACTCTAAAGTAAAGATCTCCGCATTAACATCAATGATCTTGGCATTAAAGATATCAGCTAAACTCTTAACTTCATCTCTTACATTACGGTTAGGAGTGCTTACCTTTACTAGGACCATTTCGCGCTCAATACCACCTTCAGCTTCATCTAAAAGTGCTGATACACGGTATACACAAACAAGCTTATGCAACTGCTTGGTGATTTGCTCAGCCTCACTTTTATCTCCGGAGGTTAGGATAGTACAGCGTGATAAGGTTGCATCATCTGTAGGAGCTACGGTTAAGCTGTCGATGTTATAACCGCGCTGTGAGAACAAACCTACGACACGTGACAGAGCACCAGCCTCATTTTCAATCAGAATGGAAATTACGTGTCTCATTATTTGTTCTCCTCATCATTTAACATCATATCAACCATTGAGCCATTAGCTCTTAACCATGGCATTACCTTTGTATTAGTATCAGTGATAACGTCCACTAAGATAAACTCATCTTTAGCCTTGAGTACTTCTCTTACAGTGCTCTCAAGTTTACTCTCATCAGTTACTCTAATACCCTTAAAGCCATATGCTTCAACCAGTTTTACAAAGTCAGGGTTTCCATCAAGATTTGTAGCACTGTAGCGGTGATCATAGAACACAGTCTGGAACTGACGAACCATACCTAATACAGAGTTATCCAGAATGAAAACTTTAACTGGTAAATTGTACTTTCTGCAAACGGCCAATTCCTGCATATTCATCTGGAAAGAGCCGTCACCTGAGATACAAAGTACTGTTGCATCTGGAAGTGCAAACTTGGCACCGATAGCTGCTGGGAAACCCAAGCCCATAGTTCCTAAACCACCTGATGTAATGAAATGACGTGGCTTTTCAAACTTAAAGTACTGAGCTGTAAACATCTGATGCTGACCTACATCAGTGGTTACGTATGGGTCAATTCCTAACTCATGACTTACTCTTGAGATAGTCTCGATTACTTCCTGTGGTCTGATGATGCCGTCTTTTTTAGCATAAGCTAAGCAGTGCTTTTGCTTATAGGTGTTAATCTCATCCCACCAAGGCTTTAAGTCAGGCTGCTTTGAAGTATCAGACTCATCTAATGTAGAAATGATCTGATTTAAAACAGTCTTAGCATCACCTACAATTGGGATATCTGCCTGAACTGTCTTTGAAATTGAAGCAGGATCAACATCGATATGAACGATAGTTGCATCAGGGCAGAACTTAGATACTTTATTAGTTGCTCTATCAGCAAAACGAGTACCTACTGCAAAGATTAAATCTGAGTGGTGCATGGTTTCATTAGCTTCATACAAGCCATGCATACCTAACATACCTAAATAGTTAGGATCTGAAGCTGGATAGCCTGAGATACCCATAAGAGTACTTACAACAGGTAAGTTTAATCTTTTAGCAATCTTATAAACTTCTCCTGTTGCATCTCCCTGCACTACACCACCACCGATTAACATTACTGGGTGCAAAGCTTTTAAGATCTCGTTTACAGCTCTTTTTATCTGTCCTTTATGACCATAAACAGTAGGATTATAGGAGCGGATCTTTACATCAGGGTTGGTATCATAATCAAAGAAATAGTTTCTGCTCTGACAGTTCTTTGGAATATCAACTACTACAGGGCCTTTTCTGCCAGTTGAAGCAATAAAGAAGGCTTTACGTAAATTTTTAGCGATATCCTCAGGCTTTTTACATAAGAAGCTGTACTTTACAACAGGTCTTGTAACACCCATAGTATCAACTTCCTGGAAAGCATCAGTACCGATTAAATCTGTACTTACCTGACCTGTAATTAAAACCAGTGGAATTGAATCTCCATAAGCTGTAGCTAAAGCTGTAACAGTGTTAGTAGCACCAGGACCTGAAGTTACGATAGCTACACCCACGTTACCTGTAGCTCTGGCATAACCGTCAGCCATGTGAACTGCGCCCTGCTCGTGACGGGCTAGTGTATGAACAACTTTCTTTGAGTCATATAACTCATCATAAATATCTGTAACAGCAGCACCTGGATAACCAAAAATTCTGGTTACTCCAAGATCTTCTAAAACTCTAACAACCTGCTGTGCACCGTTTAACTGTTCCATATTTTTTATCTCTAAAATCTTTTTTAATCTTTAAAACATCAAATCAAATATGCCATGTAAGGCAAACAGTCATTAGCGCACTCGTACTAGTAAGCAATAGTTTATCGTGATCTGTCGGTTATATTTCATAGCTGCAGCCTCCTCTTTTTTCGCTTACTACAAATAAAATTCTGTAATCTGGCATTTAACCTGATTTAATGACCTACTATTCTACTCTTTATTCAGTCTCTGGCAGACATCATCTCGAGTACTGATAAAAGGTGTCAGTTTTATAAGATGCTCTTTGAAAAGATCTAACAGTTCATGCGCACTGTGAGTTTTTCTAAAATTAAGTTCCATAGGACGCAGTGGCAACAATTCATAGAAATTGACATTGCGGCCAGAGGATAAGGTAACCGACTGGCTCTCTTTAGGATATTCTCCTAATGAAGCTAGCATCGCACCGGTAAAAGCAGTTCTCTTTGAAAAGCCATTTTCCTTTTCAAGATAATAGCCAAAACCTACAGGATTTTTCTCAGTTATAAGATAGCTTATTATCTCAATTAACATATAAATCTCAAATGCTGATTTTGAGTCTTTATTAAATCTGTAGTCTTTTGGCAGTGCAAGACAGAGCTCTATATTCTCTTGTTTTAGCTCTGAACTTGACTCTGTGTTTTTACCACTCAAACCAACACTTACAATCAGGTTGTAGTCATGCTCTTTTGTAGGTGCAATTTGATACAGAGAAACATGTGAGAACTCACATAAGTGATTTACTTTACCAAAGTTCTTTTCTACAAAAGATAAAAGCTCTTTTGAGTCCTTCTCATCTAAACCTTTAAACTCAGCTTTATCTAAAAGACGTTTGGCATTATCAATCATGATGGTGATGTTTGAGAACAGCTGACCATCCATAACTGAAGCATGTTTTAGTGCTTCTTCAAAACGGATTAAGCTATCGGAAATAAGTCCTTTCTTAAAGAGAATATAGCCTCTTAAAAAATGGTATTTAGCTGAAATCTTACCTTCTAATGAGAACTTATCTAATAAAATCTCAGATTTTTCAAATAAAGAAAAAGGATCAGAGGTTCTGTTAGCTGCATTGATATAGGTTCTAACTAGCTCCATGCACAGCTCAAAATCAAGCTCACTGTTCTCTAAAAGGTCGATGATTTTAAATAATTCATCGTTTTTATAAAGCTTTTCTACTTTTGCTAAAAGCTCAGTTTTGTAAGTTGTAAATTCTTGCTCTGTCATAATTTAAAAAGCCCCGCACTGCGAGGCTCTATACTTAAATATTGTAAATTAAGAATGCAGTGAATGCTCGCCTCTGAAGATACCACACACACCTGAGCGCACGGTTTCAATGACTTCAGCTTGCTCTGAGACAGCCTTTAAAAATCTGTCCACTTCAAATGAAGTATTCACAAACTGCAGGATGTAAAGCTCTGGAGTAATATCCACGATTTCAGCTTTAAAGATATCACATAAAGTCTTAATTTCTTCTCTTAAGGTATGACCTACTGCCTGTACCTTAACAAAGAGGATCTCGCGCTCTACGATATCACAGGAATTATCCTGCTGGCTTGACACCTTAATTACATTAACTAACTTATGTAACTGCTTGGTAATTCTTTCAACTACAGTGCCATCACCTTCTGTTAAGATGGTGATTCTTGAGATGGATTTATCCTCAGTTGGAGCTGCAGTAATATTCTCAATGTTGTAGCCACGCTGAGAGAACAGTCCTACGACTCTTGATAAAGCTCCAGCTTCGTTTTCTAATAAGATTGAAATAACCTGGCGCATACTAATCCTCATTTAGGAACATGTCTGACATACTGCCACCCATCTGTTGCATAGGCAGAACCTTAGCATCAGTGTTGCAGACAATATCTACAATCACTAATTTATCTTTCATAGCTAATGCTTTCTTTACTCCAGCTTCAAGATCTTTAGGATCTTCAATTCTGATGCCTTCATGACCATAAGCTTTAGCTAAAGCGATAAAGTCAGGATTTGAGTTTAAGTTAGTAGAACTGATGTGTCCGTGATAGAACATTTTCTGCCACTGACGAACCATACCTAATGTGTGGTTATCTAAGATAAAGATCTTAAGTGGAATACCAAACTCTAAACAGGTTGATAACTCCTGAATATTCATCTGGAATGAACCGTCACCTGTAAATAAGCAAACCTCTTTATCAGGCTCACCTACTTTAGCACCGATTGCAGCTGGGAAACCATAGCCCATAGTACCTAAGCCACCTGAGGTTAACAGATGACGAGGTTCATCGAACTTATAGTATAAAGCTGTAAACATCTGATGCTGACCTACGTCGGTTGCAATGATAGCCTTACCGTCAGTTGCCTTATAAACAGCCTCAATGATTTCCTGAGGCTGAATTAAATTCTCGTCATGGCGGTAATTCAGGCAATCGATATGACGCCACTTCTCAATCTCAGCCCACCACTGTTTCATCGCAGTCTCGTTCTCTTTTAAATCAAACTCATTGAAAGCATCAATGAACTGATTTAAAACGGTCTTAGCATCACCTACGATTGGAATATCAGCATTTACTGTCTTTGAGATTGAAGCAGGATCAATATCAATATGAACAATCTTAGCAGCAGGACAGAATTTAGCTAAGTTATTGGTTACACGGTCATCAAAACGGCAACCTACAGCAAAGACCAAGTCTGCCTTATCCATAGCAAGGTTTGCTTCATAAGTACCGTGCATACCTAACATGCCCAAGAACTGTTTATCAGTACTTGGATATACACCTAAGCCCATTAAGGTTGCAGTTACTGGTACATTAAAGCGATGAGCAATTGAACGAACTTCATCAGTTGCACCTGATAACTGAGCACCACCACCGATTAGCATTACAGGGTGATTGGCCTCAGCTAATAATTTAGCTGCTCTCTTTACCTGACCGCGGTGCCCCTGCATGGTTGGGTTGTATGAACGTAACTTTACAGGACCTTTCTGTTCTGGGTATTCAAAGCGTAATGAAGGTCTTACACAATCCTTTGGAATATCAACTACAACAGGGCCTGGTCTGCCGGATGCAGCTAAATAGAAAGCCTGTCTTATATACTTTGGAATATCCAGTGCGCACTGACATAAGTATGAGTGCTTTACTATAGGTCTTGTGATACCTACAGTATCAACTTCTTGGAAAGCATCTGATCCAATAAGTGGAGTACCTACCTGACCTGTAAGAACTACCATTGGGATTGAATCCATATAAGCTGTAGCAATTGAAGTTACAGTATTAGTAGCACCAGGACCTGAGGTAACTAAACATACACCGACTTTACCTGTTGCTCTTGCATAGCCGTCGGCAGCATGGGCTACGCCCTGCTCATGACGTCCTAGAATGTGTTTAATCTTTGTGGACTCGAGAAGAGCATCATAAATATCAAGCACAGCTCCACCAGGATAACCAAATAAACGATCAACACCTAAATCTTCTAAGGTGCGCACTACCATCTGTGCGCCCGACATCATGGTCATGAAAATCTCCTTTTATAATCAGCCTTTTTTAGGTTTAGGCCAAAACCTTTGAGGTACTTTTTGTACCCACTGTGAATATTCTTCAGGGAAATCTCTTTTAAGTCTTGGCTCATCAATATAAACAGCTACGATTTGAGCAAAGATTAAAAATAAACAAGGGATCACTAAAGTTATAAGTGAATTTATAGCACAACACAGACCTAAATAAAACAGGACAATCCCCATATGCATAGGATTTCTGCAAAGAGAGTATGGGCCTTCGGTTACCAAGCGGTCAGTTTGTTTAGTTAATTTTACATTACCTAAAACTACAGCTCCACCGTGTCCTTTTTTAATCAATTCATAATTAGACCAAATGACAAAAAACAGACCAACGGCTGAACAGATTGCACCAAAGATACTGCTAGTCAAACCTATGGGCATGAAATCATATGTATAATTTACCCCAAGATAAATCATCACAGATGGTACTGCTATAAACAGTACCGCACATCCAAAAATATAGGCTAGCAGATCTTTAAAATTCATTACTTCAATGCCTTATTTAATAAGTCATTTAAGACAAATAATGGATGCACAGCTTCCTTGCCTTCCATTCTGTGTACCTGTGAACGGCAACTAAATCCTGTAATTAAGCAGTGCTTGAAGTCATGAGACTTAATCTTACCCTTCCAGTTTTTCTCATAAACTGCATAGGTTTCATCATGATTTTTGGCAATATGACCGAATAAACCTGCCATACCGCAGCAGGCTACTGTCTCAGGAATTACATTGATGAAAAAGTGCTGCATTAAAGTCTGCCATAAGATTGGAGACTGGGTAATTAGAGCTCTTTCGGTGCAGTGAGTAAATAAGAAATAAGGATCTTTAAACTCATCTGTTTTTGAAGTCTGTTCAACTTTGTCTTTAATTTTAGCAAAACGCTCTACAAATGTCTTAGTGCCAAACTGCTCATTTAACCACTCTTCAGGGAGCTTTACGTCAAACTCACCGCATCTGTCACCTAACATCTGAGTATATTCATCACGGTAACAGATTGTCAAAGCAGGGTCATAACCTACAAGTGCCTTACCTGATTTTGCAATTAGCTCAAGTCTTGCTGCCTGCTTGGCTGCAAAATGAACAAAGCTTCTTCTCTGACCACGGATAACTTTGATCTTACCGTTTACATAAGCGCGTAAGAAAGCTACTTTATAGCCAATGTTTCTCATAAATGAAGCCATTGCAATCAAGCCATGAGCTTCATAACTTACAGTAAACGGATCGGTGACAATGATAACTTCATAGTCAGACTTAGCTGCCTTATCCGCAGTTAAGATTTCAAAACCATTGTCATGACATTCTTTGTGGAAAGTCTTTTCACTGAACAGAGGAATATCCACAAAACCAAAGATCTTTTTAGTTAATGACTTGATGATGCTGTTGCTCAAGAAGGCATTGGATAACTTAGGTACTTTGGCCATTAAAGGCAGAGTAAACTCAGCATTTAGGATTAAGATATCCATTAAAGGTCTTAGATAGCGACTGTAGTACAGAGCTAAGAAACGAGAGTTCATATCTGCTGCATTTACGTGAGCAGGACAGATACTCTTACATGATTTACATGACAGACAGGTCTGAATGTTCTCTAAATACTCAGTTGAGTAATCCTCTTTTTTAGTTGTAAGAGTGTTGATAACTCTCTTTACAAAGTTAATTGGATTTGGAGAAGAGGTCATTAGTGACACTTCTTCAGAGGCAATATTATAACCTCTGTCATTCATCAGTCTCATCCATTCACGCATTAACTCACTAAAGCCTTTTGGTGAACGGATGTGGTTCTTGGTATAACGGTAGCTAGGACACATTAGAGCACTGGTCTGATAGCTAAAGCACTGACCATTACCGTTACAGCTTACAGCACCTTTAAAAGACTGTCTTACAGTCAATGGTATGGTTCTATCAAGATCGCCTCTCATAAGAGAGTCAATTGAAACAATCTTGTCGGTCTCATTACCAAATGGAACGCAGATCTTGCCAGGATTTAAGATATTCTTTGCATCAAACAGAGCTTTTACCTTACGTGCTACAGGATATAATGTTTTAAAGAAAACCTCACCAAAGCATGAACGGTAACCACGACCGTGCTCACCCCACATCTGTCCTTGGTATTTATTAACCAGTTCTACAACCTTATTAGAGATAGTAACTAATTTTTCTCTGTCCTCGTCAGTTGTAAGATCAAGAGCAGGACGTACATGCATTAGACCAGTGTCCACGTGACCGAACATACCGTAGGTTACATGTAATGAGTCTAATAAAGATCTAAACTCTAAAATATAGTCAGCTAAATTTCTTGGAGGTACTACAGTATCTTCGGTGAAGGCAACCAGTTTCTTGTCACCTGCTGCTGCACCTAACAGACCTACAGCCTTTTTACGCATACCGTAAATAGCACTCACAGCTTTTGGAGTTTGAGCTAACTGTGCACCTAAAATACCGTTTTCAAAAGTCTCTGCCTTTTTATTTACAGCAGCAAAGATTTTTTCTAACTTACTTCTTTCTGTATCAGCATCATAACCGTTGAACTCAACGATATTGATACCTAAGATCTCATGACCTTCAACTTCATGGATATAGTCTTTAACTGATGACCAGATGGTATCTTTTTTAGCTAAAGATAAAACTCTTGAATCTACTGTTTCAACTGAGAACACACCAGCATCAATCAGATCTACAGCATGACGCAGGGCACTGTCAAAGTTCTCATACTTTACAACCATCAGCTCTCTAAAATCAGGGATCTTGGTTAAATCTAAGGTGGCACCGCAGATCACTGCTAAAGTACCTTCAGCACCGCAGATTAGGCGTGCTAAATTTAAGGTATCAGTCTTTGGATCATATGAGTGGTCTAAATCATAACCTGTCATAAAACGGTTTAATTTAGGGAAGATCTTTTCAATCTCATCACGGTTGTCTTTTAATAAAGCGTAGCAACCACGGTAGATATCACCTTCTAAACCTTCTTTTTTCAGGCACTCCTGCAGCTTTTCACCACTTACAGGGCCAAAGGTAGTGATAGTACCGTCAGCTAAAACTACGGTTACATCTTTAATATGAGTTGAAGTTCTTCCATAGCGTAATGAGCCCTGACCTGCTGCATCATTACTAATCATGCCTCCTAAGCAGGCTCTGCTTGAGGTTGATAACTCAGGTGAGAAAAACAGACCGTATGGTTTTAAAAATTCGTTTAACTCATCTTTGATGACACCTGACTGGGCATAAATTTCTCTTTTATCAGCATCAAAGTTTGAGGTGGCTTTCATATAGCGAGAGCAGTCAATAGTAATACCGTCATTTAATGACTGACCATTAGTACCGGTAGCACCACCTCTTGGAGTGATAATTAAGCGCTCATAAACAGGAGTTGCTCTTAACTTTAAAGCAATAGAGATATCTTCATTATCTTTTGGGAAGATTACACCCTGAGGCATTCTCTGATATACAGAGTTATCTGTTGCAACTAGCAATCTTGATGCATGTGCACTTTCCACATCACCTTTAAAAGCTGATACTTTTAAAGCATTTAGATATTGTGCATAGATAGGATCTAACTGTGGAAGGTCAGATATCTTAGGGATCATTTACTTGCCTCTTTGATAAATTTCGTTTTAGCCTGTGTCTTATTGTTTTATTTAATGGCTTCAATGAGTTTTTATATTCAAAAGTTGCCGAAAAGAAGTTTACTTTCCGTCCTTATGTGGAACATTGTAATGTATTTTGTGAACTGTGGCTCTATTTCATAAGATCGTTAAAATTCTCACCAATATGGAGAGTAGTTAGCATAAGGTAAGTTAAATTTCATGGTAAAGTTTTCAAAGTAAGTTCAAATGACGTAATGACACAGAGGATACTGGGATGACCGAGCTTGAAAAGAAAGATGAAATCTTAAAGTTGTTAACAAAAGCACTTATTATTGCCATAGACGATGATGTAAATCTTACCTTAAGAGGAAACCGTGTCTATGTTGATTATGGTTGTTCTCAATTTGCTATTGATATTGAAGGCAACTCTTTAGTTGAGATGGTAAAGAAAGTTGTAGCTCAGCTCTAGCCCAAATTTTACCAACTAGTATACACAATAAAGACAAAATCCCTTCAAAGTAATATAACTATCTGAAAATACGTCATAAAAATAATAAAAAAAGGTTGATTTTTCTCTTATAACTAGTATATTTTTATGTATACTAGTTATAAGAAGGCTAATATGTCTGACTCTACTTTATTAAACTCTCTTCCTAAAATTTACTTTGACCGTAAAAAGAACAGAGGCATTTCCTATGTAAAGGCTTATGACGGTAATGCCTGGAATGCTGATAAAGGTTATGCTGTCAAAATCAATACCAGAACTATCGGTGTTATTGACAGTCCTGATGCACTGGGACTTATAAGATTTAATAAAGACTTTCTCGAACTGAGACCTGACTTTAAAGATGTTGCAGTTGTCTCTTACTTTGATACTGATGAGGGAAAGCATAAATTAAGGATTGAGCACAACTTAAATGCCAATGTGGTTACCAAACACTTTGACTCATGCTCTCATGATGTTACACATGTTTACTCTATCGGCACCTATGATGTTTTCATGAAACTGCTAGAGGGAGACCCTTTATTAAAGACTTTAAAAGAGTCATTTGCTGATAACTGGTCTGAACTGTTATCTCTTGCCTTTTACTGTCTTAAGGACGGAGACTTTACCAGTAACAGATATGCCATGTATGCTCAAAGTCATAAATTACCCTGTCAGGATCCTCTTACCCCAACCTCTATAACCAGACTGTTTCAGACTGTATCTAAAGAGGATGAGCTTAACTTTTTTACTAAGTACATAGAAGAGCTCTACTGTGCTCATGAATTGCCAACTCGCAGGTTCTGGGCTTTGGATTCAACCTCTATCAGCACCTATGCAAAACTCGCTGATGCTAAATTCGGTCATAACAAACAGAATGAGGATATTCCACAGATTAACGTTCTGATGATTACGGATCAAAAGACAGGAAGACCTATATTCTATAACCGCTTTAATGGAGCCATACCAGATGTAAGTACTGTTACATCCACATTTGAAACACTGTTGCATTTAGGTACACGTTCTTTTGTGGCTGTTATGGACAGAGGCTATTACAGTAAGGAAAACATGAACATGATCATCAGTTCTGGTTATCACTTCCTTCTGTGTATTCCCCTAGACAAGGTATCTGTCTTCAGTGATGCTATTGATGAAGCCACTGTTGCTTTCCTGAATGGAGATAAATATATATCTGCCATTGATGAGAATGTCTTTACCAAACAGGGTAGCTACACTTTTAAAATCAACGGCAAAGAAATTCGTAAAAAGCTCTTTGTTCATGTTTTCTACGATCAGGAAAAAGCAGGAGCTTTCACCAAGAAGCTCCAGAAACGCCGCAATGAAATCATTCAGATGATAAAAGAAGGTTTGACTCTGGATACTAATAACAAAAGCTTTGCTGATGTATATCTCTGTCAGAATGAAGACGGCAGTATAGGCTTAAATAACCAGGCTTTTCAGGAAGCCAATAAGCATGCTGGTGTTTTTGTAC
>ENA-OZFZ01000009-OZFZ01000009.1-human-gut-metagenome-genome-assembly--contig:-NODE-9-length-142401-cov-8.688351_pt1 | contig 142401 bp, 132 predicted proteins | sample MGYA00244621_ERZ653640 | MGnify/ENA primary metagenome ERZ653640 (study PRJEB26926, sample SAMN06165019) | human gut metagenome | biome: ENVO:00009003; feature: ENVO:2100002; material: ENVO:00002003... | reverse complement strand
CTTAAAGAAATTTTCAGGGTTAACATGTTATTAATTTGTCAAAGGTTCGTTGTTTTGTCGTTCTTAGCGACAACTTCTATAAGATATCACTTTGTTTCGTCTTTGTCAAGAACTTTTTTTATTTTTTTCAAAGTTTTTGATTTCGACGGTGATGTCGAATTTGAAGTTTTGCTGTCGTCTCAGTGACAGCTTGCTTATAATAGCACTCTAATTTTGGAAAGTCAACCCCCTTTTTCATTTTTTTAATTTTGTCGAATTGGGGGCTTGGTTTCCTTTTTTCGGTCACTGTGCGACCTTAAATGCCCAGATCGCAGAGATCTGATATTGTAATGTATCATAATCCCACAACTGCTGGCTCCGTTCTATACTATTCGGATCATGAACAAGGAACTTGTCTCCTTCCATTCCTGCGATCACAATAAAGTGTCCCTGCGAAGTAAAGTCTCCGGATCGCATCGCACATACAAGCGGATGTCCCTGTGAGAGTTCTTCCTGCATGTTATCTTTACTCAGATAGATATAATATCCCTGTACACCATACACTGCAGCCACCTCGTCCATAAATGACCACTTCGTTCCGGAATTCTGCTCATAGTATCCATGTTCCGTTGCATAGTCCGCCAGCTTGTCCGGTGTTGCCTCCTGATTTTTCGTCAGTCCAATGACGATCATTGAAAGACAGGTTGGTCCACAACCTGACAATCCGATAACATCATTTCCATAGGCATCATAGCCCCAGCGCTTATCCCATTGGATAAACAGAGGGATTCCATCTAGTTCAGATGCCTCCAACGTACCTGAAGTTGTATCATAGTTTTCCTGATAGCCAAGCGCAAAATCCAGCATATTCGGATTGCAGCATAAATTATTTAAAAGTGCCTCCGGGTATTGATCCATGTGATCGTAGATTGTCTGAAACTCCGGGTATCGGTCTGCCAGATTCTTCAATCTTGTCTGAATCTCCTCCATCGAATAGTGTGCCGGTGAACCCACCATATATTTCTTCTCATAATAATTCGGCAATGCCTGACTCTGTACCTGCGCAATCTCGCCGGTTGCCGACACCTTTGGTTCCGCGGCATCTGCCTGCTGCTCTGTGGACGCCGATTCACTGGCAGCCACCACTTCGGATACATCCTGTTTTTTAGAGGAAATCCCTCTCCGCACCAATGCCACGATCAATACCAGCATGGCAACACAGATACACAAGCAGAACAATTCCTTTGCCCGTTGTTTTCTCCTTCTGCGCCGGCGCAGCTCTTCCTTTCGTTTCTTTAATTTCTTTCTACGCAGTTCTTCGCGTTGCTGTTCCTGCAACATCGTCCGCCTCCTGATGACTTCTGAATCCTCGGAAATTATACCCACATTCCCGTTCGTTTCATTCCGTCTGTATCTTTCACTGTATCTTTCGTATTCCATTTTCATGCACACTCCTTTTATAAACTTCCCGTAGTTTACATGGACTGTGCATCATATCTGTCTCATATATGTATCATTTTTCCATCTTAGTTGCATATTTTTGTATGTCACCTGACGGCTCCACATGTGCCTTCACATTATGTCTGTCTGTGCAGGTGCATCCATCATATTGCTCATTGTATCGCAACTCCATCATAGATGGTTCCAATCGATGATATATCCTGATCGACCCACATGCCAATCTCTACAAACTGCTTTCCGTCTTTTTCCTGCTCCTTCACACCTGCCATATCATTCGCAGTCAGTTTGCCATCTGCATTCATATTATAGCCTTCTCCATACATTTCATTATAGACGCCATAGTTATACTTCTTAATAATAACCTCTTCGGAAATGCCCAGCTCCTCCGCCATATATTTCACCACATCCGCTTTTAAAAACGCCTGCCATTCAGCATCTGTCATATAGGCATATACAGTATACCCCAAAATCTTTCCGGTTTCCACATCTACACATAAATACATATAATCATCAGAAACCTGACACACCATATATTCAAGCATCACGTATTGATTCATATTGTCCAGATTAACCAGAGTTTCATACTGCGTATCCGCATATATATCAAGAATATCAAAATCTAATTCAGGAAGTAAATGTGCTGCCTGCATCCTTTCAATCTGCGGTGCTACCTGCACTTGCATATCATAATCATCATATACGTCTGCATTTTCCACCGGATAAGAAGTTGACACATGCATCCCTTTTGATCTCCCGTCCATCAAATCAAGTTTTTCTTCCATCGTCATCTGCGCGGCAGTATCCAGATAGGATGTATCTGCCTGCTGCACGTATATGTGATCAACCTCACTTTTATCCATCATGGCAAATATCGTCTTCGGTGCCATAATTCCGATTGTCAAAACAGCAGCTCCCGCCAGCACGCACAGGCAATTGCGCAGGATATTTTTATGCATTTCATTGTTTTTCTCTGTTTTTTGTTCGTTTTTCTTTGTTTCCGCATGTCCCCTCATACTTCTTCCTCCATTTCCATCTTTTCCGAATTAACCTGTCTGCATACCTCCTTCGGAAAACAGACACTCACCTGCGTTCCAATCCCCTTTTTACTCATGATCTGCAGCTTTGCCTGATGCAGCTTCACAATCTCGTTACAGATAGCAAGTCCCAGTCCCGCACCACCGTTTGCCCGGGAGCGTGATTTGTCTACCATATAAAATGCTTCGGTCAGCCGGCTCAGATTCTCCTCATCGATACCGCATCCGTTATCCTTGATTCCGATACGATATTCGTCTGATACCCACACACCGAACAGAGAAATTTTCCCTTTTCCATCCATCGATTTTCTGGCATTGTCAAACAGATTGATCAATACCGTCTTCATCAGATCCGGCTCAAGCTTCACTATCGCAGGCTGTACATTGACTGTCAGTTCAACCCCATATTTACCGGCGACCGGAAGCAATGTCTCATACACTGCTTCCGCAAAAATCGTTATATCCATATCATAAAACAGGAAATCCTGTTTTTTAAGCACGATCAGATCCATCAGTTTCATGGACATTTTTTCTAAGCGCCTGCCCTCCACAACAATCTGGTTGGCATAAGTGATCAGCTTCTCCTCCGAAAGCTGATTGGAGCGGATCAGATCTGCATATCCGATCATTGAGGTAAGCGGTGTTTTTAACTCGTGGGCAAAGTTATTTGTGAACATCTCCTGGCTTTTTGTTTTTTCTTCCAGTTCCTTCATTGTCCTGTTCAGACTCGTGGACATCCGGTTGAAATCCTCTGCCAACACACCGATCTCATCTTTGCTTCTTTTTCTGATCCGGATTCCCGCACGTCCGCCAGCTACCAGCTTCGTTGCCTTCGACAACCGTCGGATTGGCACCACAATCATATTATTTAAGATTGCCATCAGCATCAGACAGACAATCATGACAATAATCATGATCATGCGGAACATCCGAAGCTGCGCGTCACGGTTTTCATAGTCACGTGTGATATCCGAAAATGTCTCAACATAGTAGACACGATCAAGTACCTGAAAGCTTGTTCCGGTATAGAGCATATATCTGCCATTTCGTTTTACAATCTTATAGCCTTCCTGCCCTGCTTCTAGATCGTCCCGGCAGATTGACACGTCTGCCCCCTTGAGTCCATTCGTACTGTAAATTCTTGTCTTTTCGTCTGTCCAAAGTGCAAACTGTACTTCCTCTCCGGCATTCCGGACAGAAACCGATTGCGCTGCCTGACGTACGACAACATTTTTTTGTTTTTCATATCCGGTATCCCGATATACAAGATTGATCGTCCGTTTTACATTCTGTACAAGATTGATACAGACAACGCTTGCATTATTATATCCGTTCTGGATATCCTTTTCTCTTGCACTTTTGAATCCGGAATGGATCAGAAATGTTCCACACGCCGAAAATGCCAGCATCATACAGGTACAAACGGATAAAAATAGTTTCCAGAATAATTTCAAGCTTATACCTCCAACCGGTATCCCACCTTATATACCGGTACAATTTTATCTTCCAAGCCAAGCTTCTTACGCAGACGCTGTACATGCAGATCAACCGTACGGCTGTCCCCATAATATGGTTCATGCCATACACTCTCGAAGATCCGCTCACGGAACAATGCGACATTCGGGTTTCGCATAAACATCACTAAAATCTCATACTCTTTCTTCGTCAGGTGAATCTCCACCCCGGCTTTTTTTACCTGAAATGACTGCGTATCCACCTCAATATCATATGCGGTAAGTGTCTGTGATACTTTATTATACCGACGCAGCACACGTTCCACTCTGGCAAGCAGTTCGATGATTTCAAATGGCTTTACCATATAATCTTCCGCGCCAAGCTTTAATCCCCTAACCTTATCCTGCACATCTCCCATCGCTGTGAGAAAAATCACCGGGACATGATAATAGTTGAAATACTCCATCAGGGAAAATCCATCCGGTCCCGGCAGCATAATATCGACGAGTGCCAGATCATATACCTCCTGCTCCAGTTGTCCGGAAACCGAAGTGCCATCGTAGACACAATCACACAGATAACCCGCGTTCCGTAAACTGATCTCTATAACATTGGAGATGGATGTATCATCTTCCACAACTAAAATACGATTCATAAAACTGTCTCCTTGTTATTTATAAATGATGGCTTAATGCAAACCATTCCGTATGACGTCCTGTTGCACAAAAAACAGAGAGGAGCCATCTCTGACCTCTCTCTGCTATTTTACATCATTGTTGCATCATTTTAGCATCAAAATATGATTTTTTGAATTATTTTGTAAATTTTATGAAAATACCTGTTTGATACTGTCATAATGCAGGAATTTTCCCTGTGCACCAAGTGCTTCGATCTCTTCTGCAGTGGCTAACATATATCCATCTGTCTCTGCCTCCTGCAGATGCAGGTCTGCCTCTGAAAAATCTCCTGTAAAGCAATAGATATCCACAAAATAGTTGTCGCCCTCGTCCGGGTTTTCGCGCGTATACGAAAATACAAAGCCACCTTCAAAGGAAGAGACGTCAAGTCCTGTTTCCTCTTTAATCTCACGTTTCACTGCATCCAACGAATCCTCGCCTGCCTGCGCCGCACCACCAGATACTTCCCAGCTTCCCGGTGCCCATGCCTTTGTCATGACACGCTTCGTGATCAGATATTTACCATTTGTATGACGGATCACGCCAAGCACGGTCAGATGAAAATCTCCAGGCTGCATATGCCAGTCATTTCGTTTCATTGTTCGTCCGGTACGCTGTTTGTCCCGGTCGTAGATATCCCATAATTCCATGTATGTCCTCCTTGCGGGCTCCCGACTGCATCTACCGCGGGGAACGCCCACATTTTCATTCATCATTTTCTTTACTTGGCAAGGTCATATTTCTGCAAGAAATTAAACAATGCACCGATCAGGTTCGAATCATTACCGAATTTGCATAAGTCAATCTTCATCCGCTCATAAATATAAGACAGACGCCGCAGCTTCGATGTGTATTTGATGATTCCCTCCATAAACTTCGGCTGTGCACTGATGCCACCACCAATCAGGATAATCTCCGGTGCCAGTGTGATATAGAGATTGCAGCAATGCCATGCAATGTTGTAATACATCCGTTCCAGAATATCCTGAATCTCCGGATCGGTCTCTGCCATCTCATAGATATCCTCACCGTTTACTTCCTGCCACTTGAGACCTTTTGCCTTAGCAACCTTCCGGCGAAGCGCCTGCACAGATGCCTGCTGCGTCCATATACAAGGATCCGGTAGTTCTCCCCCTTGCTTTGAATTGATTTCTTCGAGCGGACGGATCTTGTCCACATCCTCAATCGGAAGTCCGTCATACAAAAAGGACATCTCTCCTGCAATCATGCCGACACCATGGCGCACCTTCCGGTCAATAATAATACCGCCACCAATTCCGGTACCAAACACAAGCACGCAGGCATCTTTGCAATCCTTGGCGTTTCCAATCCAGACCTCTGCAAGTGCGGCGCACTTTGCATCATTTTCAAGTGCAACCGGAACATTTCCGCATCGTCTGCTGATCAGATTGCCAAGTGGCACCCGGTCAAGGTAAGGCAGACTGCCACCACCATAAACAATACCCTGATTCACATTCACCTGCCCGGGAAGGCTCATCGCAATTCCCGTAATCTGATATTCCTTGCTATACTTTCCGTATATAATATCAATCTGCTCGAGAAATGCGGCAATACCATCTTCTGTTTTCACCGTATACGGTGTAATCTCATCGCCATTATCGTCCACTTTTCCATCCTGGAACGGCGTCGGGACTTTATACTTCTCATAAATCTTGCCCTTCTGATCCATGAGCGCATACTTGATAAATGTACCACCCACATCAAATACTAAATACATATGCCACCTCCTATATTTCCCTGCATCCGCGCGATAATTCACACACGCATCCGCGCGTCTCCTGATATAATTTACTCCGCGCACCGGAGACGATGCACGGAGTTTTGTTTCGTTCGTTTCTATATTCTGTTATCCGGATATTGTGGCACGCACTCTTACATCGTTACACCGCCACAGTAACGCAGGAAGATCATAAGCATAGAAATCGTCACAACGATAATCATCGCCGGTGCGGCTGTCTTACAATATCTGCCCCATCCGATCGGATATCCGTTCTTTGCTGCCACAGATGTACCAACAACATTTGCAGACGCACCAATTGGGGTTGCACTGCCACCGATATCAGTTCCGATTGACAATGTCCATGCAAGGCAATCAAGCAATGGCTGGTTTGTACCTGCCAGACTCTTGATGATTGGAAGCATCGTTGCTGCAAATGGAATATTATCTACGAATGCACTTGCAATCGCAGAAATCCAGATAATGATTGCTACCATCACATATACATTTCCGCCGCTGACCTTACCGATGAAGGATGCAATAGACTTCAGGATTCCTGTCTGCTCCAATCCTCCAACGACAATAAACAATCCGATGAAGAATAACAGTGTCTTATAATCTACTTTTTTAAGCAGTTCTAACGCATCTTTTCCGGATGTGACCAGAGTAATGATCGCGATAACCGTACCGATAAACGCAACCGTCAGACCTGTTGATGCATGCGATACAAGAAGTACCACCGCACATGCAAAAATCACGCTGCTGATGATAAACTTCTTCTTGTCTGTAATGGCTGTAGAAGGGTCTGGAATGTTGGATGTATCCAGCTCCTGTGACTCTTCTGACAGCAACTCCTTGCGGTATACAAGGTAAAAGTAAATAATAACTACAACAAGGCAGATACCGACGATCAGACCGGTATTTGTCAAAAAGTCGGAGAATGAAAGTCCCAGTCCTGTTCCGATGATGATATTTGGTGGGTCACCACACATCGTTGCCGAACCACCCAAGTTCGCACAGAACACCTCTGACAGAATCATCGGCACCGGATCTAAATGCAACAGCTTCGCAAGCTCGATCGTAACGGCTGCAAGGAACAAAATAACCGTAATACTGTCAATGAACATCGACAAAACGGCTGCCATGACCATAAACGTCACGAACAACGGTATTGGCTTATAATGCACCAGCTTCGCAAGGCGTAAGCATAACCACCGGAAGAATCCGGCCTTTGCCATACCTTCTACCATTACCATCATACCTGCAAGGAATATAATCGTCGCCCAGTTGATACCGGATGACTCCTCGGAACCCTCACCGGATGTAATCCAGAATCCCTTCGTGAAAATATTCTTTACATTCAATGTCTCGATGACCGCATCCATGCTATGCATTGCCACACCAAATACAAGGATCAGTGTCAGTGCGCCAGCCACGAGTGTGATGTACTGTTTTTCGATCTTATCCAGCACCATCAACACAAACATGACTACAAAGATGGATACAGCCAAAATCTGTGCTACTGTCATATCATCGTCCTCCTTTAATCTATGTTATGCCACATATGTACCTGTGACAAGTTGCACATTGATTTTTCAACCTGCATTATAATAGCATTAAACATCGAAAAAAGGAATAACTTTTTTTACTTTTTTTACATATTAAAAAGAGTTCGCAAAATATGTATATTTTATTGATTATAAATATCCTCTTTGTTCATGGATGTAAATGCAAGGATTCCCTTTGCTTTTACCTTTCCATCAACCGTTACCTTCGCATTAAACTTCACCAGTCCGGCTCCGCCGCTTTCCTTGCTGACTTCGATCTCAAGACAATCGCCCGGAATGACCGGTCTTAAGAATTTGAATTCCTCGCACTTTAACAGCACATAGATCTTATCGTCCTCCGTGCCCTGACTCTCCATCGTAATCGAGCAAAGCTGCGCACACGCCTCAATAACCAGCACCCCCGGCATGATCGGTGCATCCGGGAAATGTCCTGCAAAATATGGTTCATTCACGGAAACACATTTGATTCCCTTGGCATATTCGCCGTCTTCCACTTCTAAAACCTTCTCGATCATCTGGAACGGTGGGCGTTGCTTGATTCTTTTTTGTACTTCGTTAATATTCATCATTACAGGCTCAGCCCTCCATCCAATACGATTACCTGCCCTGTCATGTAGGAGCATGCAGGTCCGGCAAGCATCGTAACTACATCACCGATTTCCTCGGCTGTACCAAACCGTTTCATCGGAATATCCTTTAAGTATTCTTCCTTCTTATCCTCCGGCAGAGCCTCTACCATATCGGTTGCGATAAATCCCGGTGCCACTGCATTCACACGGATGCCATATGGTGCAAGCTCCTTTGCCATTGTGGCTGTCATGGAGTTTACAGCGCCTTTTGTTGCACTATATACACTCTGTCCCGGTACTGCAAGCTTGGAACTTACGGATGATACATTCACGATCACGCCCTGTTTCTTCGAGAACATCTTCAAAACTGCCTGCTGGGTACAGTACATGTATCCCTTGATGTTCAAGTCGAGACACTGATCAATCGTATCCGGATTCATCATCAAGACAAATTCATCCTTTACGATTCCAGCGTTGTTAACAAGGACATCTAACTGTCCAAATGCGTTGATAACTTCACGCATCATTGTCTTTACCTGTGCAAGATCGGATACGTTTGCCTTGATGGCAACGGCTTCGCTTCCGGCTGCCTTGATCTTCTCTACGACTTCATTTGCGGCTGCTTCGTTTGAATTATAGTTGACGGCTACCTTGTAGCCAGCCTCTCCAAGCTTGATCGCACATGCGCGCCCGATTCCGCGGGATGCGCCTGTGACAAGCGCTACTTTACCATTTGTCATGTTTTTCTCCTTTATTCTGTATATTCTACAACTGCGAACCCCACATATCTCGAATATATATTTCCAGTTTGTTCATTCCATATACAATGTATTGAATCTAAGAAGTTCTAATATTCAAACATATCGTATATGTTCATGAAACAAACTGGAAATATATAATTCACTTTATCTTTTTGTTCGCAATTGCCTCTATAATTATCTTTTTATAATCCATACTATGCCACTTTCTTTAAGATGACTGCGGCGTAGCTGCCACCGATGGCGCAGCTTGTTGCGAGTACATACTTGTATGCGGATGTGTCGACAACTTCCTTCGTTACCTCTTCGGTTGTTACATAGTAAGCATTCTGTCTTGTGGCAAGATCGCCGGACAGTGTAAGTGCGGCATGTGCAACAGACAGTGCGGAGCTTGCAGCTCTGCCTTCACCTGTATAATCTCTGACCTGATGTACAGGAACCTTTCCTGCGAAAATTTCTTCGTACACATGGCGCTCCAATGTGTCGACTTCGTCGGCACCATTTGCGAATCCGTAAACGGCATCAATCTGATCCAATGTAATGCCTGCCATAGCGGCTGCATCTACGATGGCGTTCATCAGTCCCTTTTCGGTACCTGCGACATCACCGTAAGCAACGCCTTCGTGTGTCATGGCGTAACCACATACCTCTGCGTACTTCTTCGCATTGTGGCTTGCTGCGTATGTCTCGTTCTCGAGTGCGATACTCGTACTACCATCGGCAAGCACGAATCCGTCACCGCCAGCGTATGCCTGCTTCACATCTCCGGCTACCTTGCCAAGCTTCGCATAGAGCTTCTCCATAACCTCGCTGTTCTCATCGGTACCAGTTGCAAGCATTGCCTTGCCGCGGTTCTGCTTGATCTCGTTATATGCATAGCACAAGCTGCTCATACCAGACTGTGCGCCGTTTGTCACTGTTACGTTATAGCCACGCATACCTGTCTTGATCGAGAGGTATCCACCTGCTGCATTGTAAACGGTGTTCGGGAAGTTGAAGGCAGAACCTGCTGTTGTTCCATTCTCAGAAATGTGCTCCTGGAACTCATATACGGTTGTAAGCGGGCCATCGCCGGTTCCAACAATCATACCAAGCTCTTCTGCATTCTCCTCTGTTACCTCGATGCCTGCCTCCTGCAGTGCTTCAAGGCCGGATATTACCTGCATCAGGCTGAACTTGTCGAGCTTTCTGTAGAACGCCATCTTCAGACCATATTTGTCGTAATCTTCTTTTCCGACATTTGCATGTACAGACGTTGCTTCCGGCTTTGTCTGTGCATTGACCTTATCGATATAGTTGGCAACGCCATTTCCAAGTGGGCTGACGATACCAAGACCTGTGATATAAACCTTCTCATCGTTCTCAGTTTCCTTCACATTGCCCGGCTCCTTCGAGAAGATGATACTTGCATTGCTTCCGCCAAATGCAAAGGAGTTAGACATTACATAGTGCAAATCCTTTTCCTTCATTGTATTCGGCATGAAATCGAATGTGCCTGCCTTCTCACCGAGCGCCTCGATATCCTCCTCAGAATATCCGATCGTTGGTGGAATCTTGTTCTCTGTCAGAGCCTTGATTGCGAAAACTGCCTCGATCGCACCGGCTGCACCTAAGCAGTGGCCAACCATTGCCTTTGTAGAGCTGACGCTTAAGTCTGGATTTGTCTCATCAAAGATTGTATGTAAGGAGAGGAATTCTGCCTCGTCGTTCTTGGCGGTTCCTGTTCCGTGTGCATTTACATATGCAACATCCTTTGGCTCGATGCCTGACTTCTCAATTGCCTCGCGAATCGCATACATCTGTCCAAGTCCGTCCGGACGTGGTGCTGTGATATGATGGGCATCACTGCTGATTCCTGCTGAAAGCACGTCACAGTAGATCTTCGCATTTCTCTTCTTTGCATGCTCATAGCTCTCCACGATGATCGCACCAGAACCTTCACCAAGTGTGATACCGTTGCTGTGGTTAAATGGCGAACATGCCTGCTCAGAAAGCGCATGAAGAGCTAAGAAGCCTGAAAATGGAACAGATGCAAATGCATCGGCACCACCAACGATAAACGCATCTGCCACACCGGCACGGATCAACTCACACGCATAAGCAATACTGATCGTACTTGCTGCGCAGGCATTACCAACGTTTGTGACAACACCCTTTGCGCCTGCCATATTTGCTACATGGTTTGCAATCGAGGCAATCGTCATCTTGTTGATATCCTCTGCATGCTCACCCTTTGTTACATAATTTTCTACACTGACAACACCACCGACGCAGCTTCCCATGACAACACCGACACGACCGGCATTACTCTCATCGATCACAAGACCTGCATCATCGAGTGCTTCCTTGGAAGCCTTCAGGCAGAGCTTGCTGACACGGTCAACATCCTTTGCCTCATCGATCTCATCCAGTGTATCGCAGTGTACTTCTGCACCAAGGTTTGCATAGCAGTCGGTTGTATCAACAGATGCTACCTTATCAATTCCTGTTTTTCCAGCCAGTGCATTTGCGAAGCACTCATCTACGTTATTTCCGATTGCGCTGATCATGCCAAGTCCGGTTACAACGCAACGTGTATTTGTAATCTTATCCATTTTTATCTCCTTTATATGCCACCACGCATTCGCGCGTTTCCTATCTACCTGTTCAGAATACACAGGGCTGCCCCAAAGTTTCCTTTCGGGACAGCCCTCTTTGTATGACTTGCTATTACATATTTGCTACAACGTACTTTGTAAGGCTCTCGATGTTGTAGAAGTGCTCCTTTGCAACACCTGTCATAGCTACGCCGTAAGCAGAATCGATACAAGCGATAATCTCCAGGGAATCAACAGAATCAAGTCCAATTCCATCACCAAACAATGGAACTTCATAATCTAATTCTTCCTCAGGGATTCTAAGATTCTTTGAAAGCATTCCTTTAATGTTCTCAGCGATTTCTAACTCTTTTTCGTTCATTCTATGTATCCTTCCTTTTCTTATATTTTACCCCGAATCAACGGGTATATTTTAAGAGTGTTTCCACTCCAAATATCATGATTGTTTCTTCACACCGTAGGTATCACGCAACTCATAGATCCTGTCTCTGCAGACGCCTGCATATTTTTTGAGGACAACCGATGGTCTGCCTTCTTCGTTTAAATCCATCTCGACCGGCTTGCCGACGATAATGTGCATGCGATGGAAGACCTTAAATTCGCCGTCGATCACAACTGGTACAACCTGCGCCTGTGCCTGTCTCGCAAGCATCAGAAATCCTGGCTTGAATTCATCCATCACTCCGGTATGGCTCGTATGTCCTTCCGGGAATATGTAGATCGGGCAGCCCTCATTCATCTTCTCCAATCCCATCGACAGCCAGCTTGTATCCATCTCCTGACGGTTCATTGGGATATATGGAAGATTGCGGAACAACCAGTTAATCTTCTTCTTATCATACCAGTCCCGCGCAACAAAGGTATGTACCCTATATTTACCAAACAGTCGTGTCATATAGAACCCATCCACATGACTTGTGTGATTGGAATAAACAACACAGTTGCCTTTTTTCAACGCATCTTTCGTTGCCTTTTTGTCTTCCCACGTTACCTTGGGCGGGTACAGGATACGGATTACGCCATTCGCGATCGCAAAGGCAAGCTTCGCTGCAAATCTCTTTAGTATCTCCACGTTCTACACCAGCTTTCCGTAAGGTCCAACCTCCGGGTTGTCCCAGTTCATATTGATTGCCATCTCGAATGTACTGTGTCCAAGCAACGGTCGCTGCAGCTTGTTCCACGTACGTTCCGATAAACAGCCTTCCCTTGCATATTCGTGACCAGCCTCTTTGAATTTCTCCAGATAGCGTGCCACCTTCTCTGCAAACCCCTGCTCTGAGAGTGGACCCCCCTGCGGTGCCAGCACCGTTGTGTATTTTCCCTCGCCGCAGATCCGGTCAAACTCTGCAAACACGGCATCGTAACAGTTGTCTGTCACCTCATAGCCGCATGTGGATACTAAAATCAGTTTCTTCTTTTCGAGCTCCGGATACCGCATGTTATGCAGGAACCGATGATTCTCCTCATCGCCCGGATTCCCGCGATACTCCTGTACATAGGAGATCATACGATCCGTAAATGCCTTCAGCTTTGAAGGCAGTCCAAAGAAATAAAGCGGAAAGCTCTCAACAATGATATCGCTGTCCATCACCATCTGCCGCAGCTCATCCATATCATCGTGGATACAGCACTGCCCCGGTGTCGTCTTCCAACAGACAAAGCACCCATGACAATGGTCAATCCTTTTGTCCTTCAATGCTACCTCACAGACTTCCGTGTCCGCTCCATATTCTTCCACCATGCCTTTGACAAATGCATGGGCAACTTTGAGGGAGGAGCTATACTCTCCACGCAAGCTTCCGTTAATCAAAAGTATCTTCATCTTCGCTCACACTTTATCTTCTAATTTTGTTGTGTTCTCCCTGCATACATCTAATTAACATTGGTATACGCGTAGAAAAGCACTGTGTTATTTTCGCATATATTCCAAGTTCCTACAAGTGTCAAAAAACGGAATGTGTATATTTTTTACACATTCCGCCTAATTTGCACAACTTTTTTTAATTGTTCTTATTCACCAAATACCCGCTTCATCACCGGATCTTCGCGAAGCACCTGTTTCGCCTTCTCCCGGTACTTTGCTTCATGCAGATATGTGTAACGATTCGGCTTGATCTGCGGTGCCATATCGATTGCCGACTCGTAGTCTGCGCGATTCAAGCCAAGTGTCGATACGAAATCCCAGAATCCGGTATCCTCGAAGATCTTATTGACACGCACATACCGGTGATCCTGTACAACTGCCATCACATAGGTGGCGATTCCAACCTGCACACCGTGGAGCTGTGGCACCTCCAGCAGCTTATCCAGCGCATGGGAGATCAGATGCTCACTACCGCTCGTCGGCGCACTGCCACCTGCGATCTCATTTGCAATTCCGCTCATCGCCAGCGAATCAACCAGCTCCTTCAGGAAGAGGTTATCCTGAATACTCTCAAATGGTGTCCGCACGAAGCTGTTGACCGCCTTCTTCGCAATCATTACCGCGAAATCATTCACCTCGGACACGCCATGCTCCGCCTCAAAAATCCAGTCGTACAGTGCTGTGATCTTCGATACCATATCACCGATACCGGAATATAAGAACTTCGTCGGTGCGGACTTCAATACATCCGTATCCACCACGATTCCATATGCCATGCGTGCTGGCACAGACGTACGCTTGCCATTTACCAGAAGTGATGCACTTGCCGAAGAAAATCCATCACTCGATGCCGATGTCGGCATGCTGATAAACGGAAGCTTCCGCAGATAAGCGGCATATTTTCCGGCATCAATGACCTTGCCGCCGCCGATGCCTAAGATCACCTGTGTCTTCGCGTCGATTGTAAATGCCAGATCGATGATATCCTTGATATCCGTTGTGTCAAGCTCACAATACGAAAGCACCTCGATATCCGCCTCGGAAAGGGAATCCATTACCGTCTTTCCGAACATCTCCACAAGTCCATTTCCAAAGAATACAACCGCTTTCTTAAATCCGCTTGACTGCAGATATTTTCCTACGTTTCCAAGTGTTCCGCTCCCAATCTTCAAGATTGTCGGGATTGCAATATGAGATCCTGCCATGTATATACCCTCCTGATTCTTCTCTGCTTATTTATTATTATAATTCTTGTTCAAATTATTCAACAGCACCTGTCCGACGCCGTCCACCGCGGCTATCGCTTTCTCCATCAGTGCGACCGGATCCTGTTCCACACGCCCGCGTATCCATTCAACTGCATTTTCCGAAAGCATCTTCGCGAGTATATAAGATGTATCCTTGATTGCCTGTTCCTTGTATGTGATGTCCGGATTTTGCACCATCTCTTTTTCTGCGTACGCCTGCACGCTCCGGTAAATGGAGCCATAGCTGATTTCTAACAGCTGGTCACCAAACGAGTCCCGTCCCATTGACTGGTAGAGGTTTCTTATAAAGTTTTCGTTCTTCTTTCCATACTGTCCCATGAAACGTAGGTTACTCTTCCACGAGTTCTCCAGATTGTCCTCATCTAAGACAAATAATTTCTTCGCCTTTGTAACAACAATCTCCTCCAACAGTGCATAGATATCCTGATAGTGATAGTAAAATGTATTCCGTGTAATTCCGATATAATCGGTTACTTTTTTTACAGTGATCTTATCGATCGGCATCTGCTTGGACAATTCAATAAATCCATCCATGATCGCCTGCTTTGTGAATTTAGACATGCCATCTTCCTTCCTGTATAAAAACCAGATCTTACAATTCCTAAATCATTGTTTCTTCGTACCCGTTATACCTGCCGCATTTCTCCCAGATACTCCTCACACTGTTTCCGGGCAAATGCCTGCAATTCTTCTCCGTATTCCAACCGCAGTCTGCACAATGCGCGCTTTGCCTCCTGCACATAGGCAATGTACGCTTCCCGGTCTGCGAACTTCCGCTTGCCAAAAAGCACTGCCTGCATGTAGCCCGCAACATCGTCTTCCTTCAAAAAGGCACGCAGGGCAAAATCCCAACGCTCATACCATGCGTCCGTCCCGATCTCGCCGCCTGTCAACAGATCCTCCGCTTTCAGGAACCGTGGTACAGCTGCAAGCAGCCTTGCAATTTTCGCTTCCCGGTCACCGTCGAGTGCTAAAATCTCCAGGCTTCCACAATCATCAAACACGCCATTGCCAAGACGCAGGTCAGCAAATCCATCGATGCCCTCTGCCACGACCTCTGTCAGATGTTCACAGCGTGCAAACGCATAGTCATCCAGAAATCGAAAATTTTTTCCAAGGCGCACCTGCTTTAAATTTTTCTTCTCATAACACGCCTTTTTCCCAAGCTCGGAAACTGGAAGGATGCGCGTGTAGCTTCTTCCCTGTATATCAAACAGCGTAACCGGAAGCTCATCCGGGATGGTCAGAACTTCCATATCGCTATCGATATGCTCGATTCGGATGCGGTCACCATCCAGCATCGCCAGCCCTTTTTTTATAATACATGTAAATGAATTCTCCTCATAGAGGCAGCTAAATTCATCCTGTGTCATACGTTATCCCTCGCTCAAAAGCTTTTTATCTTCCATACAGAGTCTGCAGGTGATCTGCATGGTATCCCCGGCATCCACATACCGAATCGTACCACCATTTTCATCGACGATCCGCTGGATGATCTGTGTTCCATACCCATGCGAGCCGCGATCCTCTTTTGTCGTCTGATATCCCATTCCTGCTTCATTCGCATGCAGCTTCTGACTGCTGTTCTTTGAGTTCTGTAATTTCAATTCCAGCATCTGCGCCGCAGGATCTTCTGCGATCACAACCTGAATCTGTCTGGTCTCCGTCTGCACACATGCTTCGATCGCATTGTCCAGCAGATTCATCACGAGGCTGACCAGCGACATCTCGTCCATACGCAGATTTCCATTTAAGGTTCCCTGCACATCACAAGTGATCTGTTTATGCTCTGCTTCCTGTATTTTCTTCTGCAATACAAGCTCCAGCAACTGTCCATGCGTGACCGTTCCCATATTCTCACGCATAACCTGTACAAGCCACTGATACTTTTTTAATTCATGATTCATCTGGCGATATGACTGGTTCTGTTTTACCACATCGACATATTGCTTCTGCATCTGCCCGATGCTTTGCTCCAGCCGTTCACACTCTGCCTTTGCCCGCTGCCGCTCCCGGTAATAATGCACCTGCACAAAGGCAACGCCCACAACCAGCAAGGCAAACAGTCCAATCCCCACTGCTTTTTCCATTTGCATTTCTCCCTGTATCTGTATTACACATGCTGTTCTACCATACACATGTACTGTTCATGAAATGATGTCCGGTATGTCCGTCCAATCGGAATCTCCGTACCATTTGACAAAATCACGCTTTCCCGCATCACAGTATCAATATAATTATAATTCACAACATATCCGCCATGACAGCGCAGGAAATTTCTTCCGAGAAGTTTCATAATCTTCGTCAATGACTGATAACATTGGTACGTTCCCTGTGCTGTGTGAATCTGCACAATCCGATCCTGTCTCTCGGCATATATAATATCTGCCTGCCGGATATACATCATCTTTCCATGATTTCTAAGTTCAATAATTTCATGGTCTTCCTGATCACAATAAATCTGTATCGCCTTTTCCATCGCACGCGGCAACATCTTCTCCTCGTTTTGCTTTAACACAAAATAGCAGTGGATCGTATCATACACTTCCGGTGCAAATTCCAATACCCATGTCAGATAGATGATCTGGCACAGCGGCAGCTTTTTATTTAACTCTTTGCTTAATGTAATCCCGTTGAACTGCCGGTTTTCATACTCGATATCCATAATCGCAATATCACATTTTATATCCTGCACCTCCAGTCCCAGATGCATCTCCTGTGGTGTAAGAATCGTAATGTCTTCCTCCTGAACACCTTTGCAGGAAAGTAATATTGTTTTCGCGCGCTCGGCATCCATTCGTTCATCATCACATATAATAATCTTCATCGTAATAATCGTTCCGTTCCTTCGTATTTCTCTTTCAGCGGCGAACCATAGACTGTGGAAGCAACACACAGATCTGCCGTTCTCTTCCCTTTTTCCGCAGTTGTTTACTGCCATCATATTTGCCGATCAGTGCATCCGCAAGTGCCTGTTCCTTTTTGTGCGGTACTCGTTTTCCCGTCACATAGTCAACATCCAGAAACAAACTGCCCTTCCGCTCACTCACTGTAAGCTGTACAAATGCGTCCGCCTCTTCAACAACTCCTGCAAATGCCGTCTCCAGCATCGCATCCACAATTACCGTTACATCCAGTTCCGCCTTATCCGTACATTGCAGCGGTTCCACGACTGCCTCAAACAGCAGCGCACGTGCCTGTGCACGCTTCGCATAATCCGCCACGACTGCATCTAGTGTAACATTTCCACTCAGGTTCTGTCCATAGACAAATGGCTGTTTTGCAAGTGCTGCATAATGCATCTGACTTTCCGCCTGTAATTTTTGCAGCGTTTCCTGCTCCCGTTTTCGCCATACGATATCAAGTTTATTATACACATATGGCACATAATTACAAACCATAATCAAAGATACAACCCACACGATACCCAGTGCCAGTACCTCGTACCCTGCAATTGTATTTTTCCGCAACTGATCGATCAGCTTCCAGCGGGATGCCAGAGACACATACGAGATAAACGTGTAGCCAAATACAATCCGTTTGTAGATATACCCGCTTCCCTCATACTCCTGCTTGAACATTTTCTTTAAGAAGAGTGCTGAGAGAATAAATGCCAGTGACATCACTCCAAACACCAGAATGCATGCCCGAACCGGTGCAACCGGTGTAAAGCTTACTAATTTTGTCAGATCTTCATTCAAATCTGGAGATGCGTAACCGAAAATGGAAAATAACAGACTGGTCATGCCCTGTTCCAAAATCAAGATACAGTAATTGCGCCAGAAGCATCCTTCGTTATTGATTACAATTAACAATGCCAGCATCAGGATTTCTGTCAGTCCGCTATAAAGCCAAAGCTTCTCTCCATGATAAAACATCAAAACTTCGTAGATTTCAAAATACCCGACAATCATAAACAGAGACAGCAGACGCATCCATATGCTCCGCCGTCTCCGCTTAATCAAAACCATGCACGTTATAAACAACCACACGGAAATCTCTAGCCCCAGTGCCAACACAGAAAATAATTCTTCTACCATAGTACCCCCATAATTTATCCCTTTGTTTCTTCCTTCTGTACCTGATTTGGAAGCAGCACACAAATCTGCCGTTCTTTTCCTTTTCTTCTGATCTGTTTACTGCCCTCATATTTTCTGATCAGGGCTTCTGCAAGCGTCTGTTCCTTCTTGCGCAGGATTCGTTTTCCTGTCATATAATCGACATCCAGAAACAAACTGCCCTTTCTCTGTCGCACGGTAAACTGTACAAACGCATCAGCACCTGTCGAAACATGTGTAAATGCCGTTTCTAACATCGCATCGGCGATTACCGTCACATCCAGCTCTGCCATATCCGATATATGTACCGGCTCTACGACAGCATCAAACAAAAGCGTTCGTTCCTGCGCACGCTTCGTATAATCTGCCACCACTGCATCCAGCGTCACATTTCCACTCAGTGTCTGTCCATAGACAAACGGTGCTTCTACCAGCCGCTCATAGTGGCGTTCACTCTCTGCCAGCATCTGTGCCAGCATCTGCTGTTCCTTTTTCTGCCATCTGGCTTCTGACCGGTTATAGACATACGGAACATAATTGCATAAAATCACAATTCCTATGATCCACACCACATACAAAACAACAAAATTACTGATTTCCACATCGCCCTGTCGTATCCGATCAATCAGCTTCCAGCGCGAAGCAAGGGATACATACGCGATCAGAATATACCCGATCATGATATTCCGGTACAGACGTCCATCCCCGGTATATTCCTTCCGGAAAATGAATTTCAGAATAAGTGTTGCAATGACACAGCACACATTCATCAACCCCAAAATCAAAAAGTTCGTAACAGATATTGGAAGTGGCTGGAATCCGATAATACTCAGCTGGTACTCCTGCAGCTTCGGAAATGGCAGCGCCGCCATTGTAAAAAACAGACTTCCAACACCCTGTTGTAACACAACGATGCAGAAGTTTCTCCATAGATTTCCCTCGTTATTCACGGCAACAACCGTCATCATGACTGCAATCTCCACGAGTCCTGCCGGAAACCACGCTACCTCACCGTGATAACTCATCAAAAACTCATACAGTATAAAATATACCATCAACACAGCCCACATGCCTGCATGAAACAGAAACGATCCCGGTTTCCGTTTCAGCAGGAACATGGAGCTTAAAAACAGCCACGATCCAGTTACAAGCCCTAACATAACAAGCTTATAAACATTCTCTGTCATACCAACAACCTGTTACAGCGCCTTCATCCGGTCGATTGCCTTAACCGTATTCTCATAGGTTCCAAATGCAGTCAGACGGAAATATCCTTCGCCGCTTGGTCCAAATCCCGAACCCGGTGTACCAACGACATTTGCCTTCTCTAACAGATAGTCAAAGAACTCCCAGGAACTCATACCGTCTGGTGTCTTCAGCCAAATATAAGGGGCATTGACTCCCCCGGATACCGAATATCCGGCATTTTTCAATCCATCAAAAATATATTTCGCATTCTTCATATAGTATGCGATCTGCTCGCCGGTCTGCTTCTTTCCTGCCTCAGAGTACACTGCTTCTCCGGCCGCCTGCACAATATACGGAGCACCGTTGTATTTTGTTCCATGGCGTCTTGCCCAAAGTGGATTCAAGGCAACACCATCTGCGGATTTTAACTCCTTTGGAATCACTGTAAATCCAAGTCTTGTTCCGGTAAATCCGGCATTCTTCGAGAAGCTTCGAAGCTCGATTGCACATGTCTTTGCACCGTCACACTCATAGATGGTATGTGGTACATCCGGCTCACTGATATATGCCTCATATGCAGCATCGTAGATGATCACTGCATGCTTTTCGTTTGCGTAATCTACCCATTTCTGCAACTGATCCTTCGTGATCGTTGCACCGGTCGGGTTGTTCGGGAAACACAGATAGATGATATCCGGTGTCTCCTCTGGAAGTTCTGGTGCGAATCCATTTTCTTCCTTACATGGCATGTAGATCACATCGCTCCAAAGACCGGTTGTTGCATCATACGTTCCGGTTCTTCCTGCCATAACATTCGAATCTACATAAACCGGATATACAGGATCGCAGACAGCGATCTTATTGTCAAGGGAAAAGATCTCCTGAATATTTCCGGAATCACATTTTGCACCGTCACTGACAAATACTTCGTCGATTGCGATGTCAACACCGCGTGCATTGTAATCGTTCTTTACGATCGCACTACGCAAAAACTCATAACCAAGGTCAGGTGCATAGCCCTTAAATGTCTCCTGCACGCCCATCTCGGATACTGCCTCATGCAGACGGTCGATGATTGCCGGTGCGAGTGGCTGGGTTACATCACCGATACCAAGACGGATGATCTCCTTGTCAGGATTTGCCTCCTGGTACGCGCGTACTTTCTTGCCGATGGTTGAGAAGAGGTAACTTCCCGGAAGTTTCAAATAGTTGTCGTTTACTTTAAACATGTCTTTTTCCTCCTAAATTGTACAATATACATATTCTTATACGAGTTGCCCGGATTATACAATTCTCCGCAGACGCGCTCTCGCTCAGTTCAACACGCAGTGGTACTAAAACTCGTGCCAGACAAGCCGGCACTCATTAAGTACCAGCGTGTTTCAATGGTCTGCTTGAGAATTGTATAATCCGGTCACCTCTATTAACATTTTCTCTAATATAATATTTTAAATTTTTAATCCGTCTCCATTATATTCTATGCGATTTTGCAAACAAAATATATGTTTTCGTAAACTCTGCCTTGTCTGGATTATAATCCCTATACTTCAATTTCTCCGTCGAAGACGACCTTGGCAGGGCCTGTCATGTAGATGATGTTCGCGTCGCGGTCCCAGCGGATGATAAGCTCGCCGCCAAGCAGCTTCACTGTCACTTCATCTTCTGTCTTGCCATTTAAGATGCAGGCAACGGCAGTCGCACAGGTACCGGTTCCACAGGCAAGTGTCTCGCCGGTTCCACGTTCCCACACACGCATCTTCGCATACGTCGGACTGACTAACTCGACAAACTCTGCATTGACACGGTTCGGGAAGATCGGATTGTTCTCGAACAGCGGTCCTACTTCCTCCAACGGGAAGTTGTCGACGTCGTCCACGAAGCTCACACAATGTGGGTTACCCATGGATACGCAAGTAATGCGATATTCTTTTCCATCTACCGTAATCGGATAATCTTTCACGAGATCACCCGCATCTGGAAGCTTCACCGGAACGTCCTCTGGTGCAAGAATCGGGGCTCCCATATTGACACGCACAAGTTCTACTGTCTTCCGTCCGTTTTTCTCCTCATCGCCAAATGTAAACTCCAGATATTTGATACCTGCCAGCGTCTCGATGGACACGGAAGTTTTATCCGTCAGTCCATAATCATACACATACTTTCCGACGCAGCGGATACCGTTTCCACACATCTCACTCTGCGTGCCGTCCGCATTGTACATATCCATCTTGAAATCCGCCACCTCCGACGGCTTGATCAGGATCAGTCCATCTGAGCCAATTCCGAAATGCCGGTCTGATACCCGCACTGCAAGTTCCGATGGATGTTCTACTTTTTCCTTGAAGCAGTTGACATAGACATAGTCATTGCCAAGTCCTTCCATCTTCGTAAAATGAAGTCTCATATGCTCACCTTCCATCTTTTTTTCGTTTATTTTTTATTTTACTCGTTTTTCCAAACTAAACCACTGAAATTTTACCATAAAAAAAAGGAGAGTGCAACGCACTCTCCGATAGAATCTCGATATCGTCTATTTATTCGTCAAATAAATAAACAGCCGACTTCATTATACTGTGAATGTAAGATCTAAATAATACATATACTGCCCTTCCACGATCTGACCGTCCACGGCACTGACTCCAAACAGATATCGCTCTTTTCCCCCTTCTCTCGTAGATCCATAATACGCCCATATCGGAATCACATTACATTTTCCATCCGTATAACACACATAGACATAATTTAGCTCCACCCGGTCTATCATTATCTTATGGACATCTGCATAGGCATTCGTCTTTTCAAATTTCTGCATATAGTTCTGCGCCGCTGCATCCACCTGTTCCAGGGTAAGAACACTTTCAATTCCGATTCCGGTCTCTTCCACGTCATATGGCGCTGACTGTATATCTGCCACAGCCACGCCGTCAACATCTACCGCAACCGTGATCACCTCTTCCGAAGCCGGCAGTTGATCGGCGATTCCAAATGTAAAATTATATGCACCGGGTGTCCCAGCTACCGGAATTCCATCCCTCGTACGAGTGTAACTAAAGCAGTACGCACAATCGTTCAACGTACTCGGATTCATAGATGCGGCATCTTCATTTGCAACGAGTTTTGCTCCAATACCGGTTTCAAAGCATGTGAAATCATCATATCCAAGTTTTGCAAGAAACGCATCGGCCTTTGCCTCCGCCTCTCCTATATCCAGCCCCTCCACAGCATCTTCCTCTGTTTTCGGCCGCACTGTAATTTTCGCTTCATACGAATACATATCATACCGCATGTAACGCATGCGGGAATAAGGATATGCATTCGAGTCATAATATGCACATGTATATACATAAGGAATCTCATCGATTTCACCATCCACGCGAGCAAGACTCGTCGTGATTCCATCTGCAATCTCATATGTATAAATAGCCTTTCCTGTTTCCTCTGTGACCATTGACTCATCCCGTTGATCTGCAAGCCAGTCCTCCGTTTCCAGATCCGACTGAATCCCCTTTTCCCATATTGCATGAACGGAACTGTTCTCCGTATCTGTCTGTAACTGTAATTCCTGCTGTCTTTGAAGTAATTGATTCTGTCTGTTTGCAAGCTCCTGCTGACTGCACACCTCATACGGTTTGACCTGCTGCAAAGTCCCCTCGTCAAATATTGTATAGACATACTCCTTTAGATATGCCTCATCCACTTCCACAGGTTTTGCCCCATAGCAGTGACTTTCTGCAAGCTTTCCACCGCCTGTCGCATCGGCATCCACCGTGAATGTGATTCCGGAATCACTGACAAGCTCATAGGTCAGATGTCCTGTAATATCTACATCTGCAGATGTATCACTCGCCAGCTCGTCGTTCTTCTGGTAGTCCTTCGCCAGTTCATCGCCCCGGTCTTTTCCACATCCGGCAAGCGTCAGACAGGTTAACCCTAATATAATCATTTTATTCCATCGTCTCATGATACTATCCTCCCCTTTTTATAGATCAAACGGATTTGCTACAACCTTGGAATACACGCCCTCGATAATCTGTCCATCCACCGCACTGACTCCAAACATGAAACATTCCCGCGGTGAAGCATCTCCACTGTATCTTTCTTGATATGGATTTTGTTCAAACTGATATCCACAATATGCCCACACGGGAATCATATTGTAGTTTCCATCTGTATAACGCACATAGGCATAATTTAGCCTTACATGTGTTATGGTGATCGCCTGTGTCACATTCTTCGTGATATAGTCCGGTTGTTTATATTCACTCATATATTTCTGAGCGGCTGCATCCACCTGTTCAAAGGTAAGATAGGACGTGATACCGGTTCCTTCTTCCTCTAATTCATATTGATTTGCCTGTATCTTCACAGTTGCAACGCCCTGTGCATCCACCGTAACATCGATGGTCTCCTGCGGAGCTGTCAGCTCCCCCGATACGCCAAACCGTAAATCATTGACACCTGCTGTAACCGCTGCAGAAATCCCATCCACCTTCCGGCTATAGGAAAAGCAATACCAGTGATCAATCAGATTGGCACTCATCGTATCAGGGTCTTCGTCCCTTTCCCTATAAGCACCAATCTCCGTTCCACAACATACAAAGTCTCCATATCCAAGCTTCTGTAAAAATGCATCTGCCACCGCCTGTGCATCCGCCTCACCCAGATCCGGGATTTCATCCCCGTCCTCCTTCGGTCGCACAAGGATCTGCTTCCGATATCTGTCGTACCGCATATATAAGGTAACCCAGTTTACATTTTCTTCGCTGTCCGAAGCCGCCCGATAATACGTTTCATATACATACGGCAGACCATCGATTTCACCATCCACTCTTGCCCGGCTGATATCCTTACCTTCTGCATCGACATAGCTATAGGTTTTCTGGTTGGTTGCTGTAACCGGTATTCTCGGATCCACTTTTTCTTCCCCTGTGAGTAGTGTATGCGTCGCCTGTCCCTTCGTGTCCATACTGCAATTCAACTCACTCATATCCGCAAAATACCCATCCTTCCAGATCTCAGAGACGGCATCCGTCTGGGATGCCGATTGTTCATACACCTTATCTATCTCTGCCCAAAGAGCATCTCTTCGGTCATCCATCTCCTGATCCGTACATACCATATATGGTTTTACTGACTGTGCCGTTCCCGCATCAAACACCGGATATACCTTAGATTCCACATAGGAATCATCAAACACCTGTGTTTTTACTCCATAGCATCGGCTGCCGGAGAGCCGCTCGCCTCCTGTCACATCGGCATCGACCGTAAATGTCACATTGTTATTTCCGGCAACCTGATAGCTGATATTCGATGGCTCTCCCGCCTCAAATGTACCTCCCTCAGCATTTTTCTGATAATCTGAGGCAACATCACCTCTGCCTTTTCCGCATCCTGTCAATAGCGAAAAAAACATTCCTATGCATAGCACTTTTATCCATCGTTTCATCTCGGATTCCTCCCCCTTCTGATTTGATGGTTTCAGTGTAGCATAGGAATGTATCAAATTTGTATCTATTCCAGATAAATATTAAATAATCGCAATTATTACAGACTTGCGAGTGTCTGACCAAGTGCCTTCAGTTCATCCTCTGCGTCCGGACCAGGTGTTCCGTTTACTGCGATACCCTCGCCATTTACAACAGTTGCGCCATCTGCAACGATACGATCCTCCCAGTCACGCATCCACTCTTGATTTCCCCAGCCGTAAGAGCCAAACAGTGCAATCTGCTTTCCAGCGATCACGCCATCAAGCTCACACATAAATGGCTCCATCTGTGTCTCTTCGAGCTGCTCTGCACCCATAGATGGGCAGCCAAGTGCAATCACAGATGCATCCTTTAATGCATCAACACTTGCCTCATCTACCGTGATCAGCTCTGCCTCACCGCCTGCGGCTGCTACACCGTCTGCGATACTGCCTGCCATCATGGCTGTATTTCCTGTTCCGCTCCAATATACAATACTTACTTTGCTCATAACTTATCCCTTTCTTTTTGTTATATATTTGGCGTTTTGCAAGTCACAGCTCAGACTGCGATCTCCCGGATTGTCTTGCCCTCCAGAATCTCCTGCAGCACATGCTCCCGTTCCTCATCAAAACGCTGAAACAACTGTGTCATCTCCTGCTCATTGTGATAAACCTTCCAATATCCGTAAAAGGAAAAATTCTCTCCATCATTCTCCATAAATCCTAATATGTCCTCGATCGGATACTCCAGGAAAGCTCCCATCTCATGTGGATATGCAATCTCTCCTCTGCTATACTGTTCCACACGCGAAAACAGTCTATGCAGCATCGCAGAAAAATCATCTGCCGGATAGCCATAACCACGCAGAAATTTCTGTACCTTCTCAGATAGAATGTAGCGTTTGAGTGCTTCTCTCCGATACAAAAATAACATGAATTTATTCGCTTTGATTTTTAGAAGATGATAAGAAATCCCGGTTCCCCGCACAAGCTTCCGGATCATGTAAAACTCCTGCATTGTCACTGTGATCAGATTCGAAGCCTTGCTTCCCTTGATCACCGGTGCACAATTGACCGCCATCATCACGGCTGTGTTTTTTTCGAGATCGTTTGATTGTTTGATTTGAACCAGTTCCTGTATTGGCATATCGTTTCCTCACCTTGATGCATATAAGTTAGTTTTAACTAACTTATATGCATCATACAGGAACTTATTTTGAAAATCAAGAATTATATATGAGAAAATATATCATTTGTTGTTCTGTAATGGCATCAGGACGATTCCCTGTCCATGCTCCGTCGTATATTGCAATGCCTGTAGGTTCTCTAAGTCGCCAGATACCCGGAGTGTAATCAATGCTCCATTTTTAATTTCTTTTATCTCCTCTGCGTCCGGGTAAGGAATCGTCACAGACGCAACTGGCATATACTTCATCGCACTCGCCGTGTACAGCTTATTTTCCCCAAGGACATCCCGTATCTGCACATTTTCATAGAAGTCCAGAAGTGTTGTTGTCTGCGCAAACTTCGTGTTGTTTGTCCATGCAAGCAGGATTGTCCCACTCTCTGTCATATAAACGATATTCTCCACGCTGTTATCATACTTCGTAAATGTGATCTTCCAGAGATATGCCGCATAGGTATCAAAGCTGGTGTCCGTGTAGCAGTAAAGTTCTGACGAATATGAATACAGATTGTCATACTGGATCTGAACGGAATACGGATACACACCCTGCTTGTAATAGACATCCAACTGCTTCTTCGCAAGTTCCACCGCTTCGACTTCATCCAGAAAGCCCTCTGTGATATCGCATTTTGTCATGTTACTGTCCCATGTGCCGGAGATCAGCTTGATCCGATCGACAGCCGAGAGATTTGAGGATGTATTGCGTGACATCATCGTTCCCGCTTCCAGATAATATTCCTCCGGTGCCACCTCGACGTGATTTGTCTGTTCCGTAAGCGTCCGTGCAAGCAGATATTTCGGTGCTACGATGCTTAGCACGACGATCAGCGCACAACAGACAAATAACAGTCCGACGCGTATTTTATTGTTCTGTAAGATTTTTTTCATGAAATACCACCCACATTGTTGTGCCTTCTCCAACTGTACTTTCGATCTCCAGCTTCTCCCCATGGCTTTCCACAATGGATGCCGCAAGCGAAAGTCCAAGTCCCGCACCGCCCTCTTTCCGTGAACGCGATTTATCTACCATATAAAACTCATCGAAGATTCTTTGTAAATGTTCTTCACTGATACCAACACCAAAATCCTGCACGCCAATCTGCACGCCATCGTCCGTCTGCTTCGCAAAGAACCGAATCTCACTTCCTTGCTCTGACGCCTTTCTGGCGTTGTCTATAATATTGATAAATGCGGATTTCAAAAGATTGCTGTCTCCCTCGATCCTCGCTTCCACCGTCGTACAGACAAGCGTCTGGTTCTTCCGCGCCAGGATCGGCGTCACACTCTCCGTAACCTCCTGCATGAAGTTCACAACCGAGATCGGTTGAAACTCAATCTTTCTGTGTTTCGTGTAAATAAAATCAAACAGCTTCATCGACATTGCCTCAAGACGTTTTCCTTCATGGAAAATATACGATGCCGCAAGCACCTGATTCTCCCTTTTCATCTCCTTGGAACGCAGCATGTCCGCATACCCGATGATCGTTGTCATCGGCGTTTTGACCTCATGCGTGAAATCTGCCACGAACTGTTCCTGTCGTGTCACCATTCCCTGCAGTTCATCCATATGCTCACACACTGCATCCGCCATCTGGTTGTAGGTCTGTGCCAATGTACCTACTTCATCGTGACTGCGCAGATGCACGCGGCTCTCGTAATCGCCCTCTCCAAACTTCTTCGACGCCCGGTTCAGCGTCTCCAAAGGCTTCGTCAGAAGATAGGTAATCACAAACACTGCCACCGTACAGCAAAGCACGACAATACCTAAAAGCAGGACAAAATACCGCCGTTCATTCTCCACCAGCTGATATGTCTCGGTGATATCCCGCGCATTGATAATATTCATCATTTTGTCCTGAACCAGACTTGTCGAACAGGAAAACAGATAATACCGCCCGGCTTCCTTTGTAATCATGTACTGCTTCTGCCCGATCACTGCGGTACTCCACAGTTCTTCCGGACAGGCAAGTTTATTGTCGTCTGACGCAGAATGCACAACCTCCGCACCATCGTAGAACACATAGACACCTTTGTTGTTTCCACCCATCTTACCTACAACATCGGCACTTAAATTCTTCATCTGATATACAAGATTCGATGGGGATGAATTGATCGTATCGAGCAAACGATACTCGATCGTGGATTGCAGCAGATTGTTCTCCTCGATCGAGGTTTTGATCTGTGCATCAAGCGCAAGCTGGAAATTCCGCCGGATCATAAAGAATCCGACGGTTCCAATTCCAAGCGATAATAATATGATATTGATAATTACAACTTTATAACGAAACTTCACGAATTTTCTCTATTCCTTTAATCTTCCAGCCGATATCCAACTTTGTAAATCGTCCTCAGCTTATCGGTCAGACCAAGTTTCTTACGGAGACGCTGTACATGCAGATCGAGGGTACGCGTATCACCGTAGTTGTCATTTTCCCAGACAAGCTCGTAGATTTTGTCCCGAAACAGGGTGATATTTCTGTTGCGTACAAATATCTCTAACAGCATAAACTCTTTCGGTGTCAACTCGACTGGCACGCCATCCCGCAGTACTGTACGATTGTCCGTATTGATGACAAGATCGCCATACACAAGCTTTGTCGCATCCTTATGAAACCGCCGTAGCACAACCTGTACACGTGCGATCAGCTCCACGATCTCAAACGGTTTCACGATATAATCCTCAGCACCGAGATTTAATCCCCTGACACGATCGTCCAGTCCTGCCTTTGCCGTCAGGAAGATCACCGGCGTTCCCGTCGGCTTGATATATTCTAACAGTTCATACCCATTTACCTTCGGCAGCATGATATCCAGTAAAACCAGATCAAACGTCTGTGTCTCTATCTGATCCGCTGCCGCCATACCATCATATACACAGGTGCAGGCATATCCGGCATCCTCCAGATTCATCCGAATGAGATCCGAAATCGCGCGTTCATCCTCCACTACCAGTATCTTAATCATTCCTTCTTTTCCTCCGCCTCGATCACGACGCGTCCATCCTCGATGCGCACCTTGACCTTGTTCGTATCAATGCCTGCTGCCGCAAGCATATCATCGCTCAGCTGCACACGATGTGCCTTATCCAGCACGGAATATTCCTCATGTGTCTCATCCGTCATATCCGGTGATTCCAACTGATCCAGCATATCCCGGTAATGCTGTTTCAGGATCTTCTCTGTACTGATCTTGCCATCCGAAATCATGACAACACGGTCTACCTTATGTGCAAGTTTCATATCATGCGTGACTATGATGATCGTAAGTCCAAGCTCCCGGTTTAACTTCCGGAACAGATCCTGAATGTTCGAAGAAGTCTTTGTATCAACCGCTCCGGTCGGCTCATCGGCGAGCAGGATTTCCGGCTCGTTTGCAAGCGCGACTGCGATTGCCACTCTCTGCTGTTCTCCACCAGACATCTGTGCCGGGTAAGAATCCCGTTTATGCTCCATGCCAACTAACGCCAGCAATTCCTCTGCCTTCTCCCGCCGTTTCTTCGCGCTTTTATGGATTGCAAGCATTGGTGCCTCAATATTTTCCAGCGAAGTCAGATACGGAAACAGATTCCGTCCGCTCTTCTGCCATACAAACCCAATCTGTTTCTTCCGGTACTGCACCATCTGACGCTCTGTAAATTCCGCCAGATTCTGCCCATCCACGATAATCCGTCCGGCGGATGGCACTTCCAGACCTCCAACGATATTCATAAGCGTACTTTTTCCGCTTCCACTCTTCCCGATGATTGCCATCAACTCCCCGCGGTTGACCGTCAGGTCAAGTCCCTGCAAAGCAAGCACCTCAACCTCTTTTGTCTTATAGATCTTCACGAGAGAATCGCAGACGATCAGAGGGGCAGTTTCCGCCAGATCTGCCACCTCCGCCATGTCGTTTTTCCTATCTTCCAATGTATCATTCTCGTATTTGTCTGTCAATAATCTCACCATCCTCCAACTCATAGACAACATCGCCAAGCTCCATCAGGTTTGGATCATGTGTTGTCATAACGATCGTCACGCTTTCTTTCTCGATCAGGTTTCGGAACAACTGCATGACCCGAAGTCCAGACTCGGTATCCAGCGCTCCGGTCGGTTCATCTGCAAACACAACCTTCGGTCGGTGTGCCACTGCCCGCGCGATTGCGACCCGCTGTTGCTCTCCACCGGACATCTGTCCCGGCATATGCCGCATACGCTCTTCCATTCCGACCAAGGCAAGTGTCTCCCTGATCCGTTCGTCAACCTCCTTCGCGGTCAGCTCCGGTTCTGCCAGCCGCATTGCAAAATCCACATTCTCATATGCATTCATAATCGGGATCAACGCAACTGCCTGAAAGACAAACCCAATTTCTTTTCTTCGCAGTTGTTCCTTCTGTGCATCTTCCATCTCCGAATACACCTGTCCATCGAAACTGACATCTCCCTCTGTCGGTGCATCCAGGGCACTTAATATATTCATCAATGTGGTCTTTCCACTTCCAGAACGTCCCTTCAATATCGTAAGTTTCCCTGCCGGTATATCAATATCGACATGCTTCAAGGCGTAGAATTCGCCGTCACCAACCGGGAACATCCGTGTAATATTTCTTGCTTCAATGATATTCATAAGCGAAACTCCTACTCCTCTCCTAATTTCAATGCCTGCGTGATATTCAGACTCCGTACCAGCCGCCGCAGGATCACGATACACAGCAAAATCATAACCAGGAGCACCGCGACAAGCTTCAACACATCCATCTGGTCGAGATAGACATAGATGCTTAAGTTATGTTTCTGCGGCAGATAGATCACGCCAAATAACCGCACAAACAGATATGTCGCCACACCGCCGCAGGCACCACCTGCCAGAATCGATGGCAATGTGGAAAACAGATGCTCGTTTACAAGCATACGGTTTATCTCCTTCTCGCTTAAGCCCATCGCCCGATATACACCAAATAACAATTCCCGCTGCCGGATCGATGAGATCCAGTAAATCAGGAATCCAATCATACATAGAATCAGTGCAATGACAAAGCTCAAAGTGAACATTCCGTTTGTAATGCGTATCATCGCTGTTTCCTTCATCGCATCAATATCCCGGTCCAAAGCGGTATATGCCGACAACTTCGTTCCACTCGCGTCGATCACAGCCCGTACCGCATCACTGTCCACGCCATCTGCCAGCTTGTACCATATCTCATATGGAGAAATCTTGAAGCTCTGCACCGTTTTCGCATAGTTTGCGACGATCAGATAATGCTCGGTTTCTTCTCCATCCTCATATGTATACTGTACAAAACCCGGCCACGCATCTACAACCGCTACAACCTTTCCGCTGATCGTACCGCGCACCGTCTCCTTCTTCATCACGGAATCCCCATATCTGGAACAATCCACAACATCCCCCACTTTGACCTCCAGTGCCGCTGCCAGATTCTTCGACAGAATCACACCATTTTCCTGCTGTGCCAGTTCATTTAAATATGTATACCAATGAACGTCTCTGTTTAGTTCCTCCTGCAAATACGCAGTCTCACCAAAATCTTTTGTATGGATTCCCATGAACTCACAGTTAGCAATCTTCGTTTTTCCCCGGCTTACCGATATATTGTTGGTTCGGATTACCTTTGCCATGCTCGTGCAAAGTCCCTGCTTGACCGGCTCGTCATATTTGACCGGATCTGGCTCCACATAGTTATAGTCGATATCATTGGCAGACACATAAAATGCCTGCATCTTCCATGTCTCCTGCAAACGGATATCGGCTCCATCTGCATAGCGGATCCGGTTTTCATAGTTCTGGTTGATCGTGCGCGCCGCATTGGCATTGAACAGTCCCATCGCCACGGTCAGAATCAAAAATACCGAGATAAAGCCCTGCTTGCGGAAGTTCCGCGTGATCTGTAAGAACGACGCGTACACTGCCGGACGCCACTTTTTTCTGCCGATATGATAGACAAGCTGCACAAGATAATGCAGCAACCGCAGCACAACAAGTCCCATCGCCACGATAAACAATACAGAATCCAAGAAGATCAACGGATCCATCTTCGCCCCAAGCAGTGCCCGTGCACGGATCTTATCAATCTCCTGGTTGAAATTGTGAAGCAGATAGATTGAAACGCCAAGCAACACGATATCCAGAAAATATTTTTCCCAGAACATCTTCTTGTTGATCTTCTGATCAGATTTTTGCTGTACGATCGATACCCCGGAATGAATCACGACCGGAATCAGGATGAACAGAATTCCAACGGCAGACGCCGCCAGTCCATAGACAAGCATCACTGGTGTAAAATGATACATCGAGAGATTCCCGGCATGGAATGTCAGGAAATCTGTGGTCGATGCAGCCAGCTTACAAAGTCCATATCCAAGTGGCGTTCCAATCAGCATTGCCACCAGACAGAGAATACACGCCTGCAACGCATAGAGCGCTACAATCTGGTTGCGGCGGTATCCCCGGCTCCGCATCATGGCGATCTCGCCCTGTTCTGTGTCGATGATCTGTCCAGTCACCATATAGATAAATGCAAGCACCAGACCAAGCAACGGAAGCTCCAATACCCAGAGCGTGATGTCTATCGTTTTCTTGTCCTTCTGGTACTGCTTGAGCAGATTCAGGAACGAATCGGTAAAGCTCTCATCCTCCTTATGAAATTGCTCGATATAATATTGCACATCTGCTACATTCTTCTGATTGATCTTCGTATAATCAAGCAGCACATTGGTCGCATAGTTGATCTTTTCCGGTGCAAACTGCTTCACGATGGCATCAAAGGTTTCCTCACTTACAAACATCTCCTGTTCCATCGTATTCGGCGCTGTATACCAGAAGGTGTCTGTGCTGTCCGTCTCCTTGAAGATACCACAGATCTGCAGCTTCAGCGTTTCCCCGTCTGCATCTGTCCAAAGTGGGAATTCCAATGTCTCACCGACTGTAAAGCCGCAGGCATCCATCACACTCTCGGACAACATACAGCCATACAGATTCTCAGCATACGCATCGTAGTCCTCGCCGACAAGCACCTGTGTATGTGCCAGCATATCCGGCATATACGATACCCTCAGATATTTTCCTTTTCCACCATACGCGCCCTGTGCGGACTGTTCATCCAGCGTCAGAATAGTCTGCGTATTCACCGCCTTTATGGATCCAAGATATTTCTCCCATGTCTGCTGATACCCTTTCACACCGTCGAGCACAGCCGCAGCTGTCTGACGTTTCTCCGTCACATAAGCACCTGTTCTTCCGATCACCGTCGGATATGCCTCTGCTTCCTCACCTGCATTATGAAAGCTGTCCAGCAGCATCTTGTTGAGCGAGCCTGCCTTGAACATTGGCTGACAGGAAACCGCCGCCACAAGGAAGACAAGTCCCAGAAGCAGGCAGGTCGTCAACCATTTTTTGTTTTTAATTTTTTGTAAAACGAACCGTATCATCTTTTACTCCTCTTCCTCTGAAACTGGTCCCGCCAGTATATCTCCCTCCGAAATACCATTAAATATACATGCCACTACATCGCCCTTTTTATATTTGGATGTATCCTGTGCGCTGTTGCAGATTGCTGCATCCACATATTGTTTCTCGATATTTCCATCTACGATTTTCCACACATAATAGAAATCCCCGGATGTCTCCTTGCCTGAGTTCGCCTTCTCTGTGTAGAGCGCATCTGCCGGAATCGTGTACACATCCGAATAAGAAATCAGCGGATAGGAAATTATCTGACTTCCGGTCATATCCTCCACGGATGCGTTCCCGTCTAATTTCACATAGTACATCCGGCTGTCGTCCGTCAGACTCTGCGTGATATAGACACGATTCCCTACCGTCGTGACATAATACTCTTCCTTTGTTCCTTCCGTGATTCCGTTAGAACCACAGATGATGCCCTGTATCGTCTTTCCACTTTCCTCATCCTGCACCGATACAGGTGTCCCGTTCGCAACCTTGCTGTTTCCACCATACAATGCCAATTTCTCCTTCACCGGCGTATCAATCGCCAGAATATCCGAGTCAAGCTCCAGCTTGCCTCCGGTGTCTCTCCAGAAATCCAACACCTCGCCCTCCTGCTCAGCGCAGATTGACATAACACCTGTTCCGTCATTGTTACAGCTTGCCTCCGTATATGCTTCCTCTGACTGCTTGAGCTGATATGTATAATCCAGCGTCTGTATCTGAAAATCCAGATTCTCAATCTGAATATCGACATCCAGCATAGATGAAAGATTCGGATTTGCCTGTTCTTCTGCATCACCGTCGGTTGCTTTCTGTGCATCCGTACCGGTTGCAAGTGGTGTCTGTCCGGCAGTCAACGCTGCCTGCTTTTCCTGTTGCAGCGACTGAAGTGTATTCTCATGTGCCTGCACTGCTTTCGTGCGATTTTCTTTCATATCCTCAATTCCTGACCGCATCTCCGCCAGCTTCGCGCTGCCTTCATTCGTTCGAACCTTGAGTAACACATCGCCCTTTTGCACATAATCTCCATTGGATACACAGATTTCCTGAATTGTACCTTCATATGGAGATGTGTAATTGATCCGCATCGTATCTGCAATCGCATAGCGGTTTGTATAAAACATCGAATCATAATTCGTTGGAGCACTTACCGTATATTCCTCATATGCATCCGGCCATGCAGCCTCTGATGTATAATACACTTTTTCTCCCTCAGAAAGCCCGGATATCACCTCTGTATTTACCGTGTCACTGACTCCTGTCTCAATGTAGCGCTGTTCGCGCTGCTCCCCATTTTTTACATAGACAAATGATCCCTGATCGTCCTCATAGATGGAATCGTTTCCGACATACAGTACATCTTCCACGCGGTCTCTGACGAGATAAACGGCGATTACAGAACCGACTGGCGCGCTCTTTTGAGCATCCTCATACTGCATTCGAAGTGCCGGATATTTCTGCTGATTTTCGGCTGTCAGGCGCTCCTGTGTTGTATAGGCATACTCCCGAAGCGAAATTTTCGCGCCATCCTGTATCGTATAATAACGGTCGTATTTCTCCAGAAGCTTGTCTTTGATCGTTGTATTCTGTATCTGAATATATGTATCCTCATAATCTGCAATCGTGATAACATTCATCGAGCTTGTAACCTGATTGCCATATGTAAACTGACGCACATAAGAAACATACCCGCTTGCAGTTGCCTTGAGGGTTCCATCTTCAATGATCTCCTGCTGCTTCTGAATCTGATCATCGTAATCGGCAAGCTGGTGCTTGTAAAGCAGTTCATCATAATTGGCATTTTCCTGTTCCGTCTCGATCTCTTTTCCTGTTTTCGCAGCACTGTCAGAATCTCCCAGTTGATTTTCTCCCGCCTGTTTTAGATTCAGCTTCTGTATCGTGAGCTGTTGTTTCTGCACCTCCAGCTCACGTTTTTGCACGAGCAGACTCCGGGCTTCTTCCAGATCCTGTTTTGCCTTTTGTGCCGCTTCCAGATCCGCAGTAGCTACCACCTGTCCAGCTTCCACATAATCTCCAACGTCGACAAGGACTTCTGCCACGCTGACCTGTGTCGTCCAGAACACCGCATGTTCTGTTGGCACGATCGATCCATATGCGATTTTCAGATCGCCTACATCTCCCACAGATACTTCCCGGTACGATTCCGTTCCAGATACCGGTTCCAGCAAAGCTGGCGCATCTGCATATTTCGTTCCACAGGCAACCAGAGAGACCGCGCAGAGTACACTCATCAAAAATCCCAGCTGTCGTTTTAGTTTCTGACCAATTCTCATTTTGCAATCACCACCTTGTCGCCCTCTTTTAAACCATCTTCAATCACTGTATAGCCATCAATCGTTGCCCCAGTCTGCACCTGTACGCCATGTCGGAATCCGTCTTCATCCAGCACATAGACGTAATTGTCATTTCCCACATACACGATTGCATCCTCCGGTACATACAGGACATTCTTGAGCACATTTTTCTCGATCTCCAGATTCAGTGAATCCGAGCTTGGCCGTTTCGCTGAGTCAACCAATGTAAATGTAAGCTGCCGTTTCATCCCGGCATCCGTATCCGACGCCAGCACATCAATCGCTGTCAATCTGACCTCATAGCTTCCAACGCCAAAAGTTGCCGTAAATGTCTGTCCTACCTCAAACGCATAATCATCCTCTGTCGTCGTAGTATAATTGTCCGAGCCATACAGGATCGTTACAACTGCATCTCCGGCATACACGGTTCCATAATCAAGCATATCCGACAGGCTGCTCACAATGCCGCTTCCCTCTGCCTTAATCGTATAAGCTTCCAGTCTTGCGTCCAGATCTTTGATGTACAGTCCTGCAATCTCCTGGTCTTTCTTTAACTGCTCGATACTCTCCTGGTGTTCATCTGTCTGATTAATTGCATCCAGCTTCGTATAATGGTCGATCAGAAGCGCATCCTCTTCCACACGGTTTTCATACTGTCTTCGTTCCTCCGTTATATCCTCCGAAGAGAAGGTGACAAGTGTGTCTCCATTTTGAACGACATCTCCAACATGGACAAATACCTGATCAACCTCCATCTCATCATGATCAGGATAGTATTCTTTCCGTTCAAACTGTTCTGATTTCAATCGCAGATCGAGCACCGGCGCAATGTCTCCATGCACGACTGGCTCGGTTGTGTATGTAATTTTCTCATATTCCGGTATCGTGATCACAAGATCATCCGTCTGGGTTTTGCCGGCACATCCGCTGAGCAGTCCCACACAGAGTACCATCACGGCTGCCATTCGTCTTTTTCTTATCTTTCTCACCACAATCTCCTCACAGTATCCTTTATTTTACTGTTCTTATCTTACCATGAAAATGTATCTAATTTGTATCAATTCGTATATATTATGACAAAAAAGAACTCCAATCTGCGGAAATCCGCAAATTGGAGTTTTATACGTTCTTCTTACTCTACAACGTAAGGGATAAGAGCTACGTGTCTTGCTCTCTTGATTGCAACTGTAAGTGCACGCTGATGCTTTGCACAGTTACCAGTAATTCTTCTAGGAAGAATCTTACCTCTTTCAGAGATGTATCTCTTAAGCTTGTTTGTATCCTTGTAATCAATTACTGCATTCTTCTCTGCACAGAATACACAGACCTTTTTTCTTCTACGAATTGGTCTTCTCTTCATAGGAGCGTCTGGACGATCGCTCTTCTCTGTCTTATTGTAAGCCATTACTAATTACCTCCATTTAATTTCCTTACTTAAATGGTAAATCGTTGCCTGTCAATCCTGTTGGAATATCCATGAATCCATCTGCACTGGCATTACCAGGTGCTGGTCTGTCTTCCTGCTGATATCCACCGCCGTTGTTTCCAGATGCATTCTTGCTCTCTGCAAACTCCTGCTCTTCTACGACAACTTCTGTTGTATAAACTTTATTGCCGTCCTTATTGGTATAGCTGCCTGTCTGAATACGACCTGTAATCGCAATCTTTGTACCCTGCTTCAAATACTTCTCAGCAAACTCTCCGTTTCTGCCAAATGCAACACAGGAGATAAAATCTGCTGTCTGCTCATTTCCAGAATTGTCTCTTCTCTGGAATCTACGGTCAACTGCAAGTGTATATCTTGCGATTGCTAAAGGCTCTGCAGCCTGTGAATATCTAACTTCCGGATCACGAGTTAAACGACCCATCAAAATTACTTTGTTCATCGGAAATCCTCCTAACTATTACTCTGCGTCCTGTCTAACACAAAGATATCTGAGAACAGATTCCATAATACGAACACTTGCTTCGATCTGAGCTGGAGCTTCAGCGTTTGCATCAAACTGGATGAAGTAGTAGAAACCTTCCTTCATCTTCTGAATCTCGTATGCTAATCTCAGCTTGCCTTTTTCGTCAACGTTTGTGATTGTGCCGCCTGCCTTCTCGATAATAGCCTTAGCCTTATCTACAACAGCAGTTCTTGCGTCATCATCAATCTTTGCGCTAACAACCAACGCCAATTCATACTTGTTCATGTTATTGCACCTCCTTATGGTCTATTGGCCTCCGAACTGGTCGGAAGCAAGGAATATAAAAATATATCACAGAGTTAGATATTACCATACGGAATTTTATTTTGCAAGCAATTTTTTCAGAATTTCTCATTTTTTTCGTCGTTATTTCGCGAAATAACATGCAAAGCTCTCGCTTACACCCGACTGTTGTATTAATATAGTATTTATGTTACATTAAATCATAGTAACTACTATATACCATAGGAGGGTTTTATTACAATGAAAGATGAAACAAAATGCCTGCATGCAGGCTATACACCAAAGAATGGCGAGCCTCGTGTTCTGCCTATCGTCCAAAGTACAACGTATGTGTACGAATCTGCCGCAGAAGTTGCCGGCATCTTTGATGATCCAACAAAAGGACTCTGTTATTCCCGTTTTGCCAATCCAACAGTCATGGCAGTCGAGGAGAAAATTGCAGCCCTGGAAGGTGGTGTCGGTGCCATGTGTACCACTTCCGGACAGGCAGCTACCTTGCTTTCCATCTTAAATATCTGTCAGGCTGGTGACAGCATCATCAGTACCCCTGAAATCTACGGCGGCACGATCAATCTGTTCTCTTTCACTTTGAAGAAGCTTGGCATTGAATGTATCTACGTGGATAAAAATATGTCTGACGATGAGATCAAGGCCTGTTTTAAAGAGAATACAAAGCTCGTGTTTGGCGAGACAATCGCAAACCCGGCGCTGACTGTATTTGATATTGAGCGTTTCGCAAATATTGCACATGCAATGGGAGTTCCATTGATCGTAGACAACACATTTGCAACTCCGATTCTCTGTAAACCTTTTGACTTCGGTGCTGATATCGTCGTACATTCCACAAGTAAATATATGGATGGACATGCCGTTCAGATCGGCGGTGTCATCGTAGACAGCGGCAAGTTCAACTGGGATAATGGCAAGTTCCCAGAGCTTGTCGAGCCTGACGAATCCTACCATGGAACCTGCTATACAAAATCTTATGGCAATATGGCATATATCGTCAAGGCAAGAATGCAGCTCATGCGTGACTTCGGTGTATATCCAGCCGCACATTCTGCATTCCTGTTGAATCTCGGATTAGAGACTCTTCCAGTTCGTATGAAGCAGTATACAGAAAATGCAATGGCAGTTGCAGAATACCTTGAAAAGAGTGACGCAGTTGTCAGTGTCAGTTGTCCAGCACTTCCTTCTGATCCAAACCATGCACTTGCAGAAAAATATCTCGGTGGCAAATCCTGCGGTGTTATCTCCTTTATCATCAAGGGCGGACGTCCGGCTGCGGCAAAATTCATGGATTCGTTAAAGCTTGCCTCCAACGAAGTGCATGTTGCAGATATCCGTACCTGTGTCCTGCATCCAGCAAGTGAAACACATCGCCAGTTATCCGACGAGCAGCTTGTTGCAGCTGGTATTGATGCTGGTATGGTTCGTTTCTCTGTTGGTCTGGAGAACATCGATGATATCTTAGAGGATTTAGACGCCGCATTAAAAGCAGCTATGGAATAATTGATAGATTCTGTATCCATAAAAAAGGGTTGAAACAACTATGTTTCAACCCTTTTTCTTATCCTGCTTATATCTGTAATTCCAAAACACTTCCGAGGATTGCTTTCGGTTCCTTCACTTTCCGCTCTTCCGCATAGAATGCTTTGTTGTATTCCTGCAATTTCTGCATTGCGATCGGCTTGTCCACTTCCTCATACATCTGTGCATTCTTTGCACTAACCAGATTCGCCATACTAATAAAGCCAGGTTCAATCGCAATACCGCTGTCTTCTACCGGTGTGTCCGACTCCTTCGCCGGTCCCCACCATTTCATACCGATGGTATCTGCGTATTCCTCCGTTGGTGTCTCACACAGAAACTCCAACGCATACTGTTCTACCTGCTGCTTCGTACACACGATCTTCTTGCACCCAGTCACATGTCCTTTTTCATCCACGCGTCCAATCATCGCTGGATACGTGTCTACACTATTCAGATAATGACAATCAATCTCATGCATCCGTAGCTCTGTACGCTTGATGCCGCGTCGTTTCAGCAAAACTGCGATATCCGGTCGCACATTCATCATCCAACGTGCAAGCGGATTTCGATATTCGCGTTCTTTTCCAGACCATCCATTGATATGCTTTCCAAGATCGAACCCCGGATTTTCTATATCCAGTTCCTTATCCAGATTGTAAATCTCCGCAGCATTCACTGCCTTGGCATCTACATCCTCAAGCATCGCCCCCTGCGCCTCTTCACCTGCATACAGTGCACGTAACTTCCGGTTTGCAAATGTCACAAGCTTCCGGTTGAATTCAGCTTTACTGTCCGCATAATTGAAGTAATCACGCAGGAACGCCGGCATATAATATGCCTGCATTACTTCGTAAGTCTTATTTGTAAAATTGTCAGAATCGATCTTGACACGTTTGCATCCGTTCAAAATCTGGAACAGATACGCGGAAAACTGAGCTTCATCCCTACACAGGGAGCGCTCTCCATTTATATAGTCATTGATCAATATGTCCATATGTTTTACCACCATTTATTTTTATCTTAGTTCCCAAAAGTTTGTATACCGAGCTTTGCGGCTGATCCCTTTGAGAAGTGCCAGTACATTGGTGAACCGTCACATTCCAGTACCACATAAACTGTTTTATCTTCCGATACATCACTAAAATCCAGATCCGGATAATTCTCACGGATATCCGGTGCATCACCGTTCGATGCAGTAAATGTACCTGTGTAAGTTCCACCATACTCTTCATCGTTCGATACAAGCGATACAGTTACCTCTCCATCAAACAATCCATCTACCAGATTACCAGAACGGGTTACCGTTACAAGCTCATCGCCAGCGTCCTCGTTGACAGATGTCTCAGTACCTGCACCGTTCGGTTTATCGTTGCTCCATGCACCTTCATAAACCAGATATGCCTGATTATAACCATCCATCTTGACGAACATCGTTCCCTGTCCACTTCGCACACCGTTCTCGTAATCACCATAATAGAAGTAATAACCAGAACTCAACAAAGTAGAATATGTGTAAACGCCCGCAGCTTTTCCTGTATAGGAGCTGTCATAGCCATCCGTTGCATAAACATAAGAATCACCGTCCATATTTGCAACAACTGTACTTGCATTATCGGAACCATCCACGTCCATCATGCCTGCATAATCGGAAGCTAACATCAGGCTGATTACCTGCTCCATCAGATCATGTCTGGCTGTCATCAACGCACGCTCTGACTCAATCTTCTCTGTATAAGAAGAGAAGTCCACATCCGACATGCTGTCCGCATATGTATTGATAAAGGATTCTGCCTGATCATACTGCTGTGCATCCATCATATCATCCAAAACAGCATATGCACATGCCTTTCTTCCACTCAGAGCCGACTCATTCGTACTGTCGAGATCCAGAGCATCTCCATAAGCAGCAATCTTATTTTCATAATCAGAGTTATCCATTGCATCGGCACGGTCTACATATGCAGTTACGAGGTTCTTCTTCAGACCGTTGTCATTTGTCAGGTTATACCCTTCCTTATATGCATCGATCAGAGAATCCGTATCACTGTAAAGATCATCTGCGTATTCATAGAATGCTACGATATCCTCACTGTTCTCTGTTACTTTATCTGCATCAAAGCCCGTGATTGTTGTACGGAACTCTGTGAAATTCTCTCTTGCCCCATCACTTTCACCGGCACTAATCTGTGCGGATAACAAACCGTTCATAGCCGGAACCCGGTCATCAAAGATACCAAGTGCTGCTTCATACGCCGTGACAGCTTCTTCGTAATTGCTGTCTGTCATCGCCTTCTCAGCAACATCCATCTTCCTCTCATACCGTTTCTCTGGCGTAAAGAACAGGAAATATGCGCCTGCGCCCAGTGCCAATACCACAACGACGCAGATAGCCACGATCAGACCTGTCTTTTTCTTCTTTGGTGAACCATCTTTGTTTACTTTTGGCTGTTTTGGTGCCTTCGGTTTTTTCTCCTTCGGAGCTTTCGGTGGTTTCGGCGCCTTTGGCGGTTTTCCACCATTCATCGGCGGCATCTGTCCGTTATTCGGCATCATACCCATCGGTGCTCCCATTGGTCCATTTGGCATCTGTCCCATTGGTGCTCCCATCGCTCCATTCTGCATCTGTCCCATTGGCGCTCCCATCGGTCCGTTCGGCATCTGTCCCATTGGCGCTCCCATCGGTCCGTTCGGCATCTGTCCCATTGGTGCTCCCATCGGTCCGTTCGGCATCTGTCCCATCGGCATTCCCATCGGTGCTCCCTGTGGCGGAAGCATCTGTGTCTTGTCCTCAAACTGTGGTGCGCCCGGTGCTGGTGCTGCACCCATCATCGCTGGTTCTGGTCCAGTCAGAACCGTCGTTGCACCTTCCGTATCATCGTCATCCTCAGGTGGCATATCTTCTGCGCGCAATACCGTTGTCGCGCCCTCTTCTTCGTCCTCAGTTTCTGCATCCATCGCACGTAATACGGTGGTTGCACCCTCTTCTTCATCCACGTCATATCTGGATTCCGGATTCTTATTTTCGTCCATATCGTTTCCTCCTGCAAAACTGCAATACCTTCTTTACAGTTTATACTTTTTCTACCTCATATGTCAACATACTTTCTCGTATTTCACAAACGATTTACCATTCTTCTCTGTTTTTCAGGCTCTGGATTTCCTCTGTGGTAAGTTTCCGATATTCACCACACGCAAGCGACTCATCCAGATACAACGGTCCCATACGCAAACGCTTTAAATATAGCACCTGCATACCTACCGCTTCAAACATTCGTTTAATCTGATGATACCGCCCCTCTGTGATCGTAATTTCGATCTCACTTTCGCTCCCTGCCTTGTGAATCTTCAGTTCAGCTGGTGCTGTGAGCAGCTCATCTCCGATATCTACACCCTCAGCAAAAGCAGCGACCTCCTTCTTCGTGACCATGCCTTTGATCCTTGCATAATAGGTTTTTTCCACATGCTTTCCCGGTGCCAGCAGATCATTTGACAGCTTTCCATCGTTGGTTAAAAGCAACAGCCCTTCCGTATCTTTGTCCAGCCGTCCTACCGGAAATAAATCGCGTCGTTTTTGTTCTGTAATAAGATTCACAACTGTTTTTTCATGTGCATCTTTCGTTGCAGACACCACCCCCTGTGGTTTATGCAGCATATAATAAGAAAAACTCTCATACACGACCATTTTACCCTGCACACAGACAACATCCTGCGCCGGTTCCAGCTTTTCCTCCGCATGGACACACATCTCACCATTTATGGTGACCTGTTTTGCCTTCAGCAGTCCTTTCACATCCTTTCGACTGCCAAAACCCGCATCTGCCAAATATTTGTCGATTCGTATTTTTGCCATATTGCACCAGTCCTCCCATTTCCAGACAAAAGAAGAAGATCCACAGTCAACCCGCGGATCTTCCCATTCTTATTATCAATCCTCTTGGGGAGATTGAACTATATATTTCTGTCTCTGCTAATTAGAATAAGCTATCGTAGAAGCTTCCAACTGACGCGCCTGCCACTGCTCCGTACTGATTGTAAAATACAGACGATGAATTTGCAGATGCATCGCTTGCAAGCTGCAACATACGACTCTGTGTATTACTGCCAAAAGAGAAATCTCCGGCAAACAGTTTCTTCACATCCGACATATCTGCGGATGCAAATGCCTCCTCGTCAAATGCAAGTGTGTTATCACTTTTTACCGTAATTCCGATCTTGGCTAATGCACTTGTATAATTTCCAGTCTGAGAAGCCAGTCTGGATGCATCCTTCAGTACGCCTGATTTATCTGAATTCTGTGCACTCTCCATCACACTGTTGTAATTGCTGACAAAGCTCTTTACATTCTTCTGGATCTTATCTGTATCCGCACTCTGATACAGCTTCTCATCCTTCAATGTTTTCAGATCCTTCCATGCATCCTCGGATGCCGTCTTTGTCGCAGTATCCTCTGTCTTCGTCTCTATGTTACTCTTGGAAAACTGCTTCTGCGTTGCCTTCTTCGCACTATCGTTCGAATAATAATGCTTTGCAAGCTTCAGATAACTGCCGTTCCGAATGGAGTTGTAATCGCTGAGAAGTCCCATCAATCCACTGCTTGAATTGCTGGAAGATGTTCCAAGCATGCTATTAAAAAAATTGCTGCTAATATTCATACTCATATTCTCACTTCCTTTTTACATTCTCCTACTATTCGTTCTTACCCGTAGTATACTACATATCCCACTGATTTGTAAAGAGATTTACGGATTTGGCGTCGAATCTTCCGTTGTTCCCTCTGTTGTGTCCGCACCTTCACGTTTGAGATAGATAACTTCATCGGTATACATGCCTGAATCGTCGGCGGTCTCTTCCCAAGTTGTCGTGCATGCCTCATCCGTGTATGCTTTATATTCCAGCAATGCAAGCTGTACCGGTTTGTCCACTGGAACTGTATAACTGCTCTCCAGTCCTTTTCCCTCTAAAATCTTGAACGTAACTGTCCGCGTCATCATAGACTCGTGTGCGGTCGCGATTGCCTCCGGATATGTATAAGAATTTCCTTCTGTCACCCAGGAATATGATACCTTTTCCCCATTGGCATCGTAACAATAATATTCAAGCACCTTGTAATTGTCATCCAGAACATACTGGAATACATAAGATGCGTTGTCATTCTTATAATTTGTCTCCACAACCAGATCTCCGTCCTCACGGTAGATATCCTTGATCGTCTGATCCGCCTCTGTAAGGGAGATAATCATATCGTTGTGATTCGTGTTGATGATCGCATCTGCCACATTTGGTTCCGGATAGATCAATGCATAACACGTCTTGTCCTCATCAATCAGATACCAATAACCATATTCTTTATCAAGCACCTGCACGATTCCATTTGAATCCTCGTACGCCTGCAGATACGTGCCGTCCTCGGCAAACCCAAGGAACTGATATTCCGAATACACCTCAACACCATCACTGTAATAGATTGTATTCAAGCTGTAATTGTTTCCACCCGCAAGCAATGTATCCCCTTTGTTTGCATCATAGATTGCTTCCATCGTGACCTTCTTATCTTCCTCTGAAGCGGGTTCGCGCTTCTTTTCCTCTTCCGTTGTATTCTCTGCTTCCTCCCGGATATCTGCCAGAATATCTTCGGTCGTTGTCGCATCACTCTGTGACGCTGCCGCTTCGGTTGTCACCAGCACCAGTTTATCTTCTTTTCCGCATGCAGTCAGTGCAAGCATCGCTGCCGCCATCGCACACGCCACCCATAATTTTAACTTCCTCATATGTTCTCCTTCCCGCTCACATGGTTGCTGCCGCCCCACATTAAGCCTGTCTCTTCAATACGCGTATCACAAGTTTCTTTACTTCTGCAAACTCTCCCATCTTGAAATAAGCCACAAACATCAACAGATTTGACACGATCACAGACACGATTGCCTTCAGGATCAGCGCCAGAATTCCAACGCCCGGTATCTGGCTTGCAACCAGATAGGTAAGTGTACATACAATCGTTGTCACGATTGTATAATACAGAAGCTTCCGTATATATTCCCATGCATTCCGCTTAAATAATACCGTAAACAGGTTGTGCAGAATCCACGGCATACCAACAGCCAGCACCGAAATAACGGTAGACAGGATAACACCATAGATACCAATAAACTGTACAAGAATAATATTCAGCACCAGATTCACAAGTGCCGTCACAAGTGGACGGAACCGGTCTTCATGCCAGATTCCCGCTGCATCTTTGTAAGTGATCAGAATCTGGTTTACCTGGCTGATGAAGAAATACACAACCATGCAAACAACGACTGCAAATGGAAGCATTCGCTTCTCTGTTACCCAGAGCCGCATGAACGGCTGATACAGACAGAGCATAACCGCACTGCACATACCTGCAAGCCACATAATGATAAATGAAAGCTTCTTCAAATCCGTATAATTTTTTTCTTCCGTCTCCACCAGAATGCTGTTTCCGATACCTGCGGTACACGATACAAACACCACATTCATGATTCCGGTTACCGCAGTCAGCACATAGTAATAATTATTGTAAAATGCATTCGCTGCAAGTCCTAAAAATGCAGATATAACAATCGTATCCGCCGAAGATACAATGACCTGTCCCACCTTCATGGTGAAGAGATCTCTGATACGGTTATTGATTTTCTTTACTGTCTCCTTCGGCAGCTTTCCGACTGCCTTATATTCCGGATACATCTTATTCGCAAAATATGCCGTTACCAGATTCGTAACGATCTGTGTGAAGATCTGTACAATCAGATAGATATAATAATCACCGATTGTCATAACGACAACTAACTGTGCCGCATACTGGAACGTATTCGTCACAAGCATGACCTTGCTCGCTACATCATTTCTCTGGTGTGCAGTCAGCAGACTGTTCTTGTACGCGAGCAGCCAGTACGACATACAGGTACAGAACAGATTGAGCAGATACACGACATAGATGCTCACGCCCTCCGGCATATCACTCTTTACAAGATACGGAATAAACGGCGTCAGAATTCCGCCAACGACTGCGATTACCAGTCCGATGATCCGGTAATATTTCTGATATAATTTTAACAACGCGCAGATCTGCTCTTTATCATTGTCGATAATCGGCTGGTACATGGAATAAACCATCGCTGAACCAACGCCCAACTCCGCAAGGTTCAACACCCACAGCACCGAACCAAACAAGCTGTTTAAGCCGAGATACCCATCGCCCATGTAGTACATAATTGCTGTACGCATGATAAATGGAAGCAGTATCTGATAGCCTTTCAAAAACATGCCAAACACAACATTTCGCGAGGCATTTCTTACACGGGTTTCCTGTTGCATAACTTTCCTCTTTCTACTACGAACTTATGATTCCTGTGTGGAATCAATATAGACACGCGGTACACGCTGGGAGATATTGCATACAATCTCATCGACATTTGTCTGAAGCAGATCTGCCATCCACTGGATGGAAAGGTCTCCGCCAAGCAGTGTTACCTGATCGTTTCTCTGTACATCCGGGATATCTGTCACATCGACCATACACTGATCCATACAGACTCTTCCGATGATCGGTGCTTCCTGTCCACGGATCAGCACCTTTCCTCGGTTCGACAGATCTCTCCGGTATCCATCCGCAAATCCAACCGGCAGGGTTGCGATCTTCGTCGGACGCTTCGTCACGAATGTGCCGCCATAACCAACCTCCGTTCCTGTCGGAACCTCCTTCACCATAACCACATACGTGTACCAGCTCAAAATCTCCTTGAAGTTCTCTTTTTTGAACCCTTCTTCGTCGATTGGATTCAAGCCATATAAGATATCTCCGGCACGTACCATATCGAGCTGCGAATCCGGCATCAGCAAAATCGCCGGGCTGTTCGCCACATGATACTTCGGAAATGTGATTCCCATTTCCTTTAACTTCTCTGTCATACGCAGAAAGCGGTCAAGCTGCTTCCCTGCACTCTTATGATCGTACTCATCTGCACGTGCAAAATGCGTGAAAATGCCTGTCATATTCAGGGATTCCATCTGTGAAATCTCCTTGATTGCTTCAAGCGTCTCATCGTTATCCGGGAACCCGATTCGGCTCATTCCGGTGTCGAGCTTGATCTGTATATTCTGCTTTCTGCCCTGCCGTTTCGCTGCCTCGGCAACCGTCTTCGCATATTCCACCGAGAATACTGGAAAGTCCAGATTGTAACGGACTGCCTCATCTAAGTCATAATCTCTGGTATCTCCAAGCACAAGAATCGGCTCTGTCGCGCCATGCTCCCGCAAGGCAACACCCTCGCTCCACAGTGCAACCGCATAGTTGGTCACGCCGCAGGCTTTCAATGTCGGATACAATCCTTCCGCGCCGTGCCGGTATCCGTCACCCTTTAAAACCGCCATGAGTTCGACACCCGGCTTTAATTTCTTGCGGATCTCTGCTAAGTTATTTTTCAGCATACCAAGATCTACGACGGCTGCTGTTCTTCCCATCCAAGGTTCCATACAATCTATCATACCTTTCCATTTTTCAAGTACATCAAAATTATCTAAAATAAAACACAATCGAGCAGGTTCATACATCCTGCTCGATTTACTTTCTTCACAGATTATCTCTGTACAATTCTTACATCAATTCATTCATTGAATCTCTGATGATATCCAGTCCGCGCATCAATTCGTCATCCGTTGCCACAAGCGCCGGCATCAGCTTCAACACATTGTTATCTCGGCCTGCACGTTCCATGATCAATCCCTTTTCAAAGCACTTGTTACAGATTGCCAAAGCAAGCTTTCCATCTGCAACCTGGACGCCCCAGATACAGCCGATTCCCCGGATCTCCACACCCGGTCTTGCAATGTTCTCATCCATATATTTGCGGATGATTCCCTCTTTGCGCTTTACCTCAGCCTCAACCTTATGGTCAAGCATATATTCCAGTCCTGCCTTCGCTGCAACCATAGAAAGCTGGTTGCCACGGAACGTTCCGTTGTGCTCGCCCGGTGACCAGATATCTAACTCCGGCTTGAACATTGTCAGAGCAAATGGCATACCATATCCACCGATGGACTTCGACATTACGAACATATCCGGTACGATACCTGCACGCTCGAACGAGAAGAAGGTTCCTGTTCTCGCACAGCCTACCTGAATATCATCCACGATCATCAAAATATCGTACTTATCGCACAACGCACGGACACCCTGCAGATATTCATTGGAAAATACATGCACGCCTCCTTCTGCCTGTACGGTCTCGATAATGATTGCTGCCGGTTTCTCCACACCTGAGTGGTCGTCCGTAAGCAATGTCTCCATATATTTGATTGTATCAAGCTCCGGGAACATATATGGTGCCGGAATATGTGTAACATCATTCAGACATACACCTGCGCCGCCACGGCTGCCCGCATCACTTGTGAGAGACAATGCGCCAAGTGTCATACCATGGAAACATCCCATGAGTGCCCAGATCTGATTTCTCTTCTTTACTTTACGCGCCAGCTTCAATGCAGCCTCTACGCCATTGGTTCCGGTTGGTCCAGGGAACATTACCTTGAAATTCAATCCTCTTGGCTGTAACACCTTTTCTTCAAAGAACTGCAAAAACTCTTTCTTCGGAACAGTCATCATATCCATCGAATGCATAATTCCATCACTCATCAGGTATGCAACCATCTTTTCCTTAATATAGTCATTGTTATGTCCATAGTTTAAGGCTCCTGCTCCGCAGAAGAAATCTATATATTCCTTTCCGTTCTCATCCTTCATGATCGAACCCTTTGAAGTCGTAAAGACCGCAGGGAAGCTTCTACAATAAGAACGTACCTCTGATTCATAATTCTCAAATACTTCAACGTCAGTCATACACTCGTACCTCCTACTCTGTGTGACTCATTTTCTTCATAATCAAGCTATAATATACTCCTCATTCTCTCACTTCGCAAGTGAAAAAAGAATGAATTCTGTATTTCAGACTTAAGATAATTCCAAATCCGGCTTTTCAAACTCCTTCATTTTCTGGTTATAGGCATCCCGCATCGCATCTTCATACGGTATTTTCTCCATATCTGCGCCTAACATACGCAGAAGGTAATGTGTGAAATCCGGGTTTGCTACAAGGATTGGTCCAAGCATGTAAGTCGCAAGAATCTTTCCTTTGCGGATACCTTCAAATACCGACTTCGGATTCATACCAGTTCCCATCTCAACCTTACAAAAGCTCTCCTGCTCCGGGATTCCAAATGTATGGGAGAAACGGCTTGTATAACCAAGCAATGTAATATCATCGAATTTTGCCTTCATCAATGTATTGAAACGGTTCGGGGTTTGTCTGACCGAATAGCTGTTTAAGTACGCCAGAGCTTCCACCTTGCTGCCATCTTCCCGCTTGATGTATTTGCCAAGCAGTTCGAGCGCATTTCCAACGAAGAAGAATACTGTCTTCTCTGCATCAAATGCACGGAAGATCTCTTCCTTCAAAGGAAGCAGACGGCTCAAAATCACTTCCTGACTCTTCTCGCTCATCGAGCACATATATACCAGATCAATATCCTCTGTCAAAAACAGAGGCTTCGCATTCAATGTTGTCTCTACAAATTCTGCATCCGGTAAGCAGAGCTTCAAGTATTGCATATTTCCTTTGTCACCATATAAGGTACAAAGCTCCGGATAAAGGATTTCAATCTTCATTATTTTTCATCCTCCAGTCTCTTCAAAAGCTTCTGCTTCATCTTGCAGGAAATACCATAGGTATCGCAGTCGTATAAGATATATACCTTATCAACGCCCTCTAACTTTACTTTATCGACCGCTGCAACCTCATCGAGATCCCACGCGATCTTCTCCTCCGGGATTCCGGCGATCAGCGCACGCACACGGTGATCGAGACATCTTGGTCCACAGCAGACTACCTGCATTACATCGTCTCTTGCAAACTGCTCGTATTCAAGGTCGTAGATCCAGCCGATAAACTCGATACTCTTCTGTCTGTCGCTGAAGTCATCCTCTGCGATCATGATGACCTTCTTACCAGGCTCTTCTGCCACATACTCGAACGTACGGCAGGAGCTGACTGCGCTCTGTCCTTTGCTGAGTGCCTGAACGACTGTCACATTTCCGACCTTCGTCTCGCTGTAACGGGATTCCGGCACATGGATCTCTGCGATCCGCTTCTTCACCTCATCGGAAGAATATCCAAGCTCCCGCATCATCGTAATTACAGTCAATTCATTATAAATATTAAACAACGCATCATGGATCAGTGCGTATTCGATCTCATTTCCATCCTTTTCACGGACAATTAACTTCTTGCCTTCCTTGTCGACCTTCGTTGCAAGATAATCTGCATCTGCAGACTTGTAATCGCAGTTTGGACAATAAGCATTTCCAATATGATGATAACGAAGGTAGTTGAACTTCAGCTTCGTACCGCATTTTGGACACAATGTATAATCAGCGATCAGGTTGTATGGCTCCGTCTTGTCATCGTCCTGCTTTCCGATTCCGAAATAAACATGCTCACTATTCGGCTTTAAGTTGCTGCTGCACTGCTCATCTGCATTTAAGATCAGCTTCGTTGTGTCCGGGCAGTATGTGTCAATGACACTGAAAATGTAATCCGGATGTGCGTTTCGCTTCAGTGAATCACGGAACAGGTTCGTCACGACGAGATAATCCGGCTTTACATATGGAAGAATCAGACGGGATGCACGCTCGTCCACCTCAAATACAGTTGCGTCCACGCGGCATCTGCCAAGCCAGTTGACGCTGTTCAACAGGTTTGTCACACAGCCCGGCACGATATTCGAACCGGTCCGGTTGCTGACTACCTTCTTGCCTTCCTTCTCCAGCATATCGGTCAGCATGTTTGATACGGTCGTCTTACCGTTCGTACCTGTCACGCAGATACAGAGCGGTGCCTTCGGTGCCTGCGCCATGAAATCCGGGCAGATTTTTCTGGCAACAACGCCTGGGGTATGCGTGCCGTTGCGCCCCGAAAGGCGGATGATGACTTTGCTGAATTTTGCAGCCATGACTGCGATATGATAACGTAACTTCGACATGATTGTCTCCTTTTTCCTTTTGAACCTCGGACGATTGCCAATCCAGAGAGATGTTAGAATCGATCAAATCAGATAAAAGAAATATCAGATGTATTGGAACTAAGAAGTGCTAGATGTTCTGATTTATTTTTTTATTCTTGACGCAACCGCCGCCAATTCGCCATCCGTGGCTCAGTGGCGGCTTGTTTGAACATCGTGTTCAAACATTGCTGAATATCCACAGAACATCAAGGACTTCTAAGTTCCAAACATATTTATATTTCTTTTATCTGATAGATCGACACCTAAACATCTCTCTGCTTCGACAATCATTCACAAATCTTACTTTCTTCCAATCTGTATTCACAAGACAATCCTGTCTTGTGTTGCCTTGATTTTTGTATGAAAGTACAATATCTACTGTGTAAAATCCAAGACATTATATATCTTGTGGGTAGGATTGTCAATGTATGGAAATTTCTCTACATGTTTACTGTAACAGATCGTGTTCGAGTGACGCGATCACAGCAGCACCATCTCCGATTGCAGTTGCGATCTGGCGGACAGTCTTGGTGCGCACATCTCCGATTGCATATAGAAATGGTATATTTGTGCGGCAGTCCTCACCGGCACGGATATAGCCGTTCTCCATCTCTACGACCTCTTTTACAAGTGCAGTCTGTGGCTGCATGCCAACCGCGATAAAGATGCCGGATAATGCGAGATCTCGTTTTTCTTCTGTCCGGTTATCCTCGATCACGATATGGTCAACCATGTTCTCACCACAGATCTTTCGTACTTCGGTGTGTGGTAGGAATTCGATATTTGCCGCATCGAAGATCCGCTGCTGCAATACCTTGGCACCGCGCAGCTCATCACGACGATGAATCAGGTAGACCTTCTCACATACATTTGCAAGGTACAGGGCATCTTCAAGTGCCACATCACCGCCACCGACAACGGCCACCGTTTTATTCCTGAAAAATGCACCGTCACAGGTTGCACAGTATGAAACACCGGCGCCGGCAAACTTTGCCTCGCCTTCCACGCCAAGCTTTCGATGGGTCGCACCAGTCGCTACAATTACTGCTGTTGTCTCGATCACACTGCCATCTTCCAGATGCACTTCCTTGTAATCATCCTGATTGGCAATGTCCGTCACCGTACCCTCCATAAATGGAACCTCCAGCGCATCTGCATGTTCCCGGAACTTTACTGACAGATCATAGCCATTTGTTCCGTAGAAGCCAAGCAGATTATCCACACGATCAGTTGTAACAATCTGTCCGCCACTGAACATTTCCTTCTTGATTACTGCCACATCCAGCAACGCACGTTTCGCATAGACTGCCGCCGATAAACCTGCGGGACCGCTACCGATAATCACGACATCTTTCCTTGTATCACTCATCGTTTTCCTCCAAACTGGTTTCTATTTCATTCGTTTCATTTTTTAATCAATTTCTTATTTTATCCACGATCTATCTGTGTGCAAATTCTTTCATAACATCAATCGTTTTCCGGATATCTTCCTCTGTATGTGCATCTGAGATAAACATTGCCTCAAACTGCGATGGAGCGAGGTTGATTCCATGATCAAGCATATATCGGAAGAATGCTGCATACTGCTTCGTGTCGCTCGTCATGGCGGTATCCATATCAACTACCTGCTTGTCTGTGAAGAAAATGCTCATCAATGAGCCGATCTGGTTGACACAGACCCGATTGCCAAATGCCTCTCTTGCTGCCTGTGCAAGTCCTGCGGTTTTTCCTTCGAGCTTTGCATACACTTCCGGATGTGCATCCAGCAGCTTCAATGTCTCAATGCCTGCGGTCATCGCAATCGGATTACCGGACAGGGTTCCTGCCTGATATACCTCGCCAAGCGGTGCCACGCACTGCATGATCTCGCGTCTGCCTCCGTAGGTTCCAACCGGCATACCGCCACCAACGATCTTGCCAAGTGTTGTCAGATCCGGCTTGATATGGAAATATTCCTGTGCGCCACCCGGTGCCAGACGGAATCCTGTGATAACTTCATCGAAGATCAGTAATGCACCATCCGTCTGCGTGATGTCACGCAGGAACTCTAAAAATCCTGCCTTCGGTGGCACAACACCCATATTTGCCGCAACCGGCTCGACAATGATTGCTGCAATCTGTCCCTTATACGCATCGAATAACTGTTTTACGGATTCCTCATCGTTATACTCTGCAACGAGAGTATATTTCGCATAGCCCTCCGGGACACCCGCACTGTTTGCCACCGTCTGTGTGATCACGCCAGAGCCTGCCTTTACCAAAAGTCCGTCACTATGTCCATGATAGCATCCCTTGAATTTCACAATGTAATCTCTTCCAGTAAATCCACGTGCCGCGCGGATTGCACTCATCACCGCCTCTGTACCGGAATTTACCATACGAGACATTTCCATTGAAGGCATATGCGCTGTGATAAGCTCCGCGATCTCCAGCTCTTTTCTGGTCGGTGCACCAAAGGTCAGTCCATCATCGCAGGCCGCCTTTACCGCTTCGATTACCGTCTCCTTTGCATGTCCGAGGATTCCAGGTCCCCATGAACATACATAATCTATATATTCCCTCCCATCCTCATCGAATATACGGGAGCCTTTTGCTTTTTTTATAAAAATCGGGGAGCGTCCGACTGAGCCGAATGCACGCACCGGCGAATTCACGCCACCCGGAATATATTTCTTGGATTCTTCAAATAACTGTTCTGATTCTGTCTGCATGATTATGCTTCCTCCTCATCTATCGCGATACACATTCCTGCGAATCATTTTATTGTTCATCCTGCAGCCATCTAGCCACGTCAAGTGCATGATAGGTTATGATAATATCCGCACCGGCACGTTTCATCGCGATCATGTTCTCCATAACGATACGCTTCTCATCGATCCAGCCGTTTATCGCTGCTGCCTTGACCATCGAATACTCGCCGCTTACATTGTAGACTGCGAGTGGATGCTTCGTCTCGCCACGCACCGCTTTCACGATATCGAGATAAGCAAGTGCCGGCTTTACCATAATGATATCCGCCCCCTCTTCGATATCTGCCTCACATTCGCGCAATGCTTCCCTGCCATTTGCAGGGTCCATCTGGTACGTTCTGCGATCGCCGAATGCCGGAGCGGAATGTGCCGCATCCCGGAACGGAGAATAATATCCGGACGCGAACTTCGCGCTGTATCCCATAAGCAATGTATCCACGCATCCATTTTCATCCAATGCCTTCCGCAGATATGCGATATGTCCATCCATCATGTCGGACGGTGCGATCATGTCTGCGCCCGCTTTGGCAAGTGTTACTGCCATCTTAGCCAACAGCGGAAGTGTCTCATCGTTCAGTATTTTTCCGTCCTTCACCAATCCGCAATGTCCGTGGGAGGTATATTCGCACAGGCACACATCTGCGATAATCAAAAGTTCCGGTGCTTTCTTCTTGATCTCGCGCACCGCACGCTGTGTGATACCATTTTCATCGTAAGCGCCGCTGCCGCATTCATCCTTGTGCTCCGGGATACCGAAGATCAAAATTGCCGGAATGCCAGCCGCCTGTATGCGCTCTAGTTCCTCATCGAACCGATCCAATGTATACTGGTAGATGCCCGGCATGGAATCGACCGGGTTCTTCTCATTGGTTCCTTCTTTGATGAATACCGGGTAGACGAGATCGGATTTGCTGATTTGTGTCTCGCGCACCATGTTTCGCAGTACTTCATTTTCTCTCAATCTTCTTAATCGTATCATGTGTGTATATTCCTCTTTTCCTCTTGCAGTTTCTATATGGTAATTGCGTAATAGTCACATATCTACTAACATATATTTCAATATTAATTCATTCCATATACAATGTATTGAAGCTAAGAAGTTCTAAAATGTTCTGCTTTACATATTCATAAAATACGCCACCACCGCACGGGTATTGCCCCCTCGCTTCGCTCGTCGGCATGTTGTCGGGCGCATCCTAAATATGAACGCTGTTCATATGCGCCCTCCGCTCGCCATCCATGGCTCAGTGGCGGTTTGTTTGAACATCGTGTTCAAACATGGCTCCATCTTTTACAGAACATTAAGAACTTCTAAACTTCAAACATATCGTATATGATCATGAACAAATATTGAAATATATGATATGTTTTATTGGTTACATTACGCAATTACCTATTATAACTCGACTTCTCAGTATAATCAAAATCGGCCTTTACGATTTCTTCCTTCCGAACGCCGTTTCCAATGCCTCTATCAGGTTCTTTGCATCGCACTGTTCTGGGACAACATCGGCGGGCAGACCACATTTTATAAGGGCGTCTGCTGTCACCTGTCCGATTGTGCCAAGTACAATGCGCTTCTTTCCTTGTGCCGGGTTCCAGTCTGGTTGTCCGGTCTCGGCAAGGCAATCTGCAAATGCATGCACCCCGGAGGCACTTGCAAATAAAATTGCATCGTAATTATTTAAGTATTTCCAGTTTTCTGTCCGCGCGCCACGCACATCGTAGATGGATAGAATCTCCGCGTCAATCCGGTTCGCAGATAGAATCTGTTCTAAGACCGGGCTTCCTTCCTTCGCCCGCGGAATCAAAACCTTTTCTCCTGATTTTACAACGGTACAAACCCCATTTGCAAGACTTTCTGTCGTATATTGCTCCGGTATATAATCCGCATAAAATCCATACTGCTCCAGCGCCTGCGCACAGCCACTTCCAACCACGGCGAATCGGATATCTGCAAACTTCCGAAGATCGACCGCACACGCGCGCACCCGGTCAAAAAATAGCCGGATTCCGTTCTGGCTTGTAAATACGATCCACCGATAATCTGACAAGTTCTGAATTGCCACATCTAACTTTTCCATATCCGGACACGTTCTGACATGCATATCACAGATTGAAAACAGCGATGCGCCTTTTTCTTCCAGCAGTCCGCGCAGTTTCTCCCGGAATACTGCCGTGCCAACGACACCGATCTTGCAGCCATCAATTGCACTGCGCTTCTTGTCCTTCATCGTGCAGGCAGCTGTCTGTCCGACGACTATGATTGCCGGTGAAACAAGCTCGTTCTTCGAAACAAGTTTGCCGATCGTCCCTACCGTACCGCGCACGATTGTCTCTCCAGGCAGCATACCATTTGAAATCACACTAACCGGTGTCTCCTCCGATTCCCCCTCTTCGCGCAGCCTCTGCATAATCGGTTCCAAATTCGAAAGTCCCATCAGGCACACACTGGTTCCCTCCTGTTTATGAATATTCGCAAGTGCATCTGCCTCGCCCTTCTTCGTATGTCCGGTAATCACATGAAAGCTCCGGCTCATTTCCCGATGTGTCACAGGAATTCCAAGTACCTCCGGCACCGCAATCGCAGAAGTCACACCCGGAATCACCTGAAACGGAATATCTGCTTCCTGCAATGTAAGGATTTCCTCGCCGCCACGTCCGAACACAAACGAATCGCCGCCCTTTAAGCGGACAACCTTCTCGTATTTTCCTGCGGTCTCTACCAGAATCCGGTTGATTTCCTCCTGCTTCTTATAATGCGCACCTGCCTGCTTGCCAACATAGATCTTCGTGCAATCTGACCGCACAAGGTCGAGAAGCTCTCCCGTTCCAAGCCGGTCGTAGATCACCGCATCGCACGATTTTAAGATCTGCAAGCCTTTGTATGTAATTAATCCCGGATCGCCGGGGCCTGCTCCGATTAAATATACCATTTCCAATTTATCCTTTATACATATATCAATACAAATTTCCTCGAAATATCAAAAAAGGATTCGATTTTTCAATAGACACTCCAATCCTTAATACTGATAAATCCAGCTTTGCTTTTATAAACAAATCCTTCAGATTTTTCTGATCGTATAATTTTGCAGCAAAACTATACAGCAAATCACGATCTGGATTCAGTTCTATTACAATCCAATCCTTGTCTTTACGAAAATGCTTCGATATATCTGTCAGCATTACAGTCTTTCCACTGCCCCAGACGCCCGTAATCATATAAATCTGCTGGTTCATTCATTCTGACGAAAACGAATCAATAATCTCATTCGTCTGTGCCAATCTGGAGATTGATTCCAACGGACTCTTACCCAAAACTAATGTAAATGGATTTTGCATCGCGCGCCTCTTTTACTGTTCTTTACTCTTTTTTATTATTTTTACTGTTCTTTACTGTTTTGTCAAGAGATTTCCATTATTTCTTCCATAATAGGATAGCATCCCTTTCTAGATTTCTCATAAACTGAGGACTCGGATTTCTGAGCCCAGATTTACTTATCATAAGCTCCACGATCGGCAAATTATAATCATCCGGTACTACATCACTTCTCATGTGCGCAGCCACCCGTGCCGTGGTATTCTCAGATACACACACGAACAGATCAACATCCGAATTGTATTTATGATCCTTTCTTGCATAGCTGCCGTATAAATAAATGCACTGCACATATTCCCAGTAATCTTTCGTTAAAACATTAATCGCATACTTTAATGATTGTTCATGCCGACATTCATTTTCTTTAACCATACACAGTCACCTCTTTCAAGATTATAAATTTATCATAATATTCTTCAAAGAGGGAATCTATATACCCGCTGTTGGAGCTTTCTAAACAGTTAAAAGAAAGCATCAAAAAAAGGAACAACCATAAGATTGTTCCTTTTACTTTACCTATTTATTTTTCTATTGCTACTGTACTTCGTAATAACCATATTCTGGTTCTGTAACAGTTTCTGTTCCCACTACACGACGTTCCTTTTCTCCGTCTATTATATTGCTGTAAGGATCTCCATTCATTATATGATTGTATGTATGGTCTGATATATATTCTCCATCAGCAGCTATGTCATCTTTATAAAATCTTTTTTTACACATAAAACAGTAGCTGTATGGTACCATTTCCACTATTTCTTTCGTCTCAGTATACGCCGGTTCTGTCGCTACCCATACAACCTTATGCGTTTCCGGAACTACCTGATTGCTGTAATATGCATCCCTGATTGTGAATGTTGCTGTCCGCTTGGTTCCTGCTTTGTTGACTCCACAACTGCAGATTACATGGTATTTAGGATCCCAGAATGCGAAGTGCTGTTCCAACTCTTCTTCCGTTCTATAAATATTATTGCAGCTATCACACTGATAATATGTTACTGTCTGTGTCAATGCCGGCTGCAACGTTGGGTTCTGTGGCACTGTTGGTGTCGTCGGTACTGTCGGTACTGTCGGAGTTGTCGGCGTCGTTGGTGTCGGATTCAACGCGTCTTTGTAACTGTCCGACGTTGCAGATACGATACCTGCTACATTTGCTCCGGGAGCTGTTCCCTTCCTGCAGAGTACGATCTGGATTGCTTCCAAACGCTTCGCATAGCGGGCTGTTCCTGCTGCTTCGCCGTTCTTAGCCCAGCCCATCCATCCGAAGGACTGTGCATGTACACGATAGTAGATATCATAATGGTTTGCAAGTTCACCTGTAAGCCGGATCCGGATTGCTTCCAGACGCTTCGCCTGTCCGCTTGTTCCACTCATAGCTCCATCTGCTACCCAATTCATCCATCCATAAGACTGAACATGTGTCTGATACTCAACGCTTCCACAATAGCTCGTTCCCTTAATATCGATACTGATACCTTCGAGACGTTTGCCCTGCCCGGTTGTACCGCTGACCGCTCCATCTTTCGCCCAGGTTGTTTCCCAGCCGTAGGTCTGTCTATGTACACGGTAGTTGATACTTGGTGTCTCAGATGCTATATTCTTCGGAACGATCTGAATCTTGACTTCTTCCAGTCTCTTTGCTTCGCCAGTAGTGCCTGCCAACGCTCCATTGTATACCCAGCCTTGGTTATCTCCATATGTCTGAATGTGTACACGGTAACGGACATCATAATGGTTTGCAAGCTCTCCCGTGAGCCGGATCTGCATGGCTTCCAGACGTTTACCCTGTCCGGTTGTACCAGCTGGCTGACCACTTGTAGTCCAATCCGTCCATCCGTATGTCTGTCGATGTACCCGGTACTGAATCGTTCCTGTGTAACCTGTGTTATTCTTCAGATTAACAGTGATTGATTCTACCCGTTTTGCCTGTCCTCTCGTGCCAAGCACAAGCGTCTCAATTCCATTCTCGTAAATGATTCGTCCGTTTGTGTCACCGTAGCTCTGCACGTGCGCTTTTCCGGACATTCCGATCGATGTTGCAGCTTTGCTCTCAACCGCCGGAAGCTGCGTGATCATGAGCAGTGCTGCAAGAAGTGTTGTTGCAAGTTTTTTCATACCTTTCTTCATATTGATTTCTCCCCATCGTTTATTTATATTTACTGATTAGATTATATCATAAGATTCTATATAATAAAAATGTACAAATTGATATATTGTACATTTTCTAATCTTCTATTTTTTCTTTCATCAGGTAATATTCCTAAATATCTCCGCATCCACCTTCCCGATCTGCCTGTTTTTCTATGTCAGACAGATGATGTACATAAGTTTTAATGTTGTTGGAGTCTCAAAAATATAAAGCAAATATTTTTTTACTGAACAGCTATTTCCGTAAGTGTTATTCCTGTTATACTTTCTTCCTCCATTAGGATCTTAAATTTTTCAGAAACAAACAATGGTACCTGTTGTCTGTTTCCTAATTTGGATACATCCGAATTCTCCGTTTTGTCAGAATATATACCATACTTACTTACTGTATACACTGTCCCAATACCCGAAATTTCGGTCTCAAAATACTTTGATTTTTCTAAACAGAGTGCATCTACGACCCGTAATACATTTGCGAAGTAATATTTTCGGGATAATCATAACCCATTATATTCTTCAACAGTAACTTTCAAGAACTGAATATCTGTATCTACGGATTCAAGGATTTTTTCAATTTCTCGGACACCAAAAACCATCCTTTGTCATTTGCCAAATAATCGGTCCAAACACTTCCTTCCTCGATTGAAAAACGAATAACCGTTTTATCATCCCATTGATTAAAGTACTTACCCATAATCAATGCGTTCTGCGGAATTGTAAACTTGTCATCAAAATGACAGATTATATCATTTCCCCTATTCATATCCATTGACAATTTATAATATTTCATTTTCCTATTCTCTCCAATAATCCTTATACAGCATATTGGGATTATTTCTGGTCATACAGTAGGGACGCTTACATCTACAATGCCTCTATCTCTATTGGTAATCCTAACTCCAGACTATACTCTAATGCATGTTTGAAGACTGTTAAGAAATTGTCTCCATCATCCAACATAGCATTTAGATTCCTGCCAAATCCTACAACGAAATTCTCATATTATGATACTTGGCTGCAACATCTTCAAACCCAACAGATTGGTATAAGGAATATCCATCCTCTGTTGCCTTTAATTCAATAATGCTCACGTTTTCTGCTTTTGCGTCCTCCAACATCATGTTCATTAATTTCTTAGCATATCCTTTTTTCCTATACTCTGGCTTCGTATAAACATTCAAAACAGTCCCCGTCTTCCCGGTAATAAATGATGGGCTCATAGGTTTTTCCACGATCAACAAGAATGCACAGGAAACGATATCCTTCTCATTGCGTGCAACATAGACCATTAGATTCCTATTAAGATGTTTTTCATAATAACCTGGCAATAAGGACTCTATCAATTCTAAATCAACAGCCTCAATTTCTCCTAAATCCTCTTGCAAATATGCGATTCTAAGTTCTGTCAACATACCTGTATCTTGAGCAGTTGCTTTTTCAAATGTCATTGTCATTCCTCCGAATGCTTTTATTAATATCCTCTAACTTTAGATTGGTACAAATACTACGTTCCTACTTGTTATAACATGCATCAAATGCAGGACGCATATATTCTATTTGTCCCCGTGAAAGGTCATATTCTTTTGCCTTTTTTTCCCAATTATTCCTGACAATTGTAAGTATTTCCTCTGCCTCATTTTCCGCCACCTCTCTCTGAATTCCAAAACGGTTTGCGGTATTAATCGCCAGTTCTATCGATATGTTGTTATCACGGTCATCTACTAAAAGTGATAATTCATCACCATATGGAACAGGATTTACGTCGTACAAAGGTGACAACTTCCAACCATTATCTGCAAATAGAAACGCATGGTTACGAAGATGATCATCTGTATTAGTAACCGCCATATTGAATACAATTCGTTTCCATAATTCCATCAAATCAGCCTTTGGATTCGATCCAAAAGCCTTAATAAATGAAACAATATCCAAATAACTTGTCCCATTCTCAGCAGAAGCGCCATCTGTCTTTCCAAGCAATGTCATTGCCGAGGCAAAGTGTATTCTTCTATTACCATCTCTATCAAAACGTCTGACAAGAAAGGTACTTCCAAGTTTTGAGAATTTTTCTAATTTAGATTCCGGAACATTCAGTCCACACAATCTTGCCAAATCATGAACAACCTTTTCCCACGCCCCTGTGTCACATTCATCATTCTTTGATGGAAATTTAGCTATCCACAATTCGCCTTCTGTATCCATTACCGTAGCCTTTGGTCTTGCGCCACCCAAAGAAGATCCCAGCTTTATTAACTGGTTCAACCATTCGTCTGTAATTCCTTTTTCATCATTTTCAAAATTTCGGGAAGCCTCCTCCAATGTCCTTAGTTTTGTCCATGGAGGTGTTGCGGTTTCCTTGTCATCAGAAAGAAATAGTCCGTCGGGATCAAGCTTAAAACGAATCCCTCCCATTCTGGTTTCGTCGTATACCCCCAGCAGATAATCACTATCATGCAGTTTTCTTGGTTTTCTTTGTTCTCTTCCAGCAAGTATGCGTTCCCTTTTGTTCATAAGCACACGTCCCCACCTGTCTGGAGACGCATCCGAAAACATGCCAAAAATATTTTTTCCTGTTGGAAATTGCCGTCCTGTGAACGGTTGCAACTGCGGATCAAGGCTGACTCTCATTTTATTTTTAGCCAACCAGTCGGCATCGTATTCGAAAGAATATGTTTCTCCGCCCTTAATAACTCCAACATAAAGCTTTCCGATTAAACATGGACTATCTTCTGAAAAATCATCATATACATATATGATTTTTTCGTCTATCACCATTATTTTTTTCTCCTTGTTGCACGCTTCTTTGTCAGGAGATTAAGATCCTGCATCTGCCTGCCCATTTCATCATCCTTCGCTACAAGAAGCATATCCTTGTCCATACCTCCTAATGCATGCAAAACAGCGGCATAAATCCCAATCGCAACCGCCGGACTTCCTGACTCGACCTTCCACAAAGAAGATCTACTGATTCCTGCACGTTCAGCCACTAATTCCACGGGCAAATCACGTCTTAATCTTGCTAATTTAATCTGCTCTCCCATTGTTTTCAATATATCTTCTGTTTCGGGTAATATGTTATACACTGCTTTTTTCATTTTTATATCCTTTTCTTTTCAATGTTTATTATTATAAACGTTATACGTTATATAGTCAACAATAGCAAACATTATCATTCCTATATTATTTATTCAAATTGCTGTGCATATCCCCTTTGCGATTGGTGAGCTTGCTTCTAATACATTACAGGAAACAATATTTTCTTCAATGTCCGCTTTTTGCAAATTATTTAATTTACCACTCACATGCAGCTCATTTTTTTCTTCTGAAAAATCACAATAAAATACCAGCTTTACCTTTTTATATCCTTGTTTTTTCTTTTTTTCAGATGTTCTTTCAACAAAAAGACCGGCAAGTATGTAAGACTAAAATCAAGCAGTGCAATAAGCATCAACCATTTATTCGGTGAGGAAAAACCTGCCAGCAAGAAGAATACGCAAGGAACTCCCGGCACTCCGGAAACACGATATCCCCGTTTCTTGCTTTCAAGCGGTGCCGCAACATAAGTAGCAATCCAGCACAGCAAGCCAATCGCCCAGAAAACTCCGTCGATTATCCACATTGCTATTGGATAATGTTCATACAAACCGCTCATGTACTCCTCCCAAGTTACCGTTTATCTCCCAATTTCAATGTGTTTTTGGGAGATAAATCAATATTTATACAAAAATGCATCCTAATCCTGATACCTAAGCTGAAAATAATCCATATACGCCTTAAATCTGTCTTGTGCGGTCAAACATGTATCTATCAAATACCCCCGCTCATTCTTCCACTCTTTCAATCCCCGATAATAAAATTCCTTGATATCATCCTCAATGATAAAAGGTGTAATTCCATTACGAAGACATTCTTTGAACATGATCAATCTGCCAACACGTCCATTTCCATCCTGAAACGGATGAATTTTTTCAAACATATAATGAAATTCTATAATATCTTCCAATGTTTTTGCAGAATCGGCATTATACTGTTTTAATAATTGTCTCATTTCTTTTGCAACCTGCTCCGGTTTCGTCGTCACACTCCCACCAACTTCATTTGCAAATCTTTTATAATCACCAACCGCAAACCATGATTTGCGACTATCCGATGTGCCCGATTTCAAAATAGCATGAAGCTGCTTAATAAAGGCTTCACTTAACTTATAATGCGCCTGTTCGATAATCAGATCTATACATGTAAAATGATTTGCCGTCTCTACGATATCATCAACATTTACGGTACCATCCTGTATCCCAATTGTGTTCGTTTCAAAGATATATCTTGTTTGATCGTGCGTAAGTCTGCTTCCCTCTATATGATTTGAATTATATGTTAATTCAATCTGTATCTTATGATATATTCCACCCGAAATACCCGATTCTTTTTCCATTCTCAAACGTGACAGTAAATCTGTTTCTATCTTCTCTGTCCGTTTCTTCCTCTGTGGCTTTACTGCATCTTCCGGTATATCCCACGTTTTCCCGTCTAAAACAGCTCCCGGTATTCTTCCATTTGTGCAATAATTTCTCACACTTCTCTCTGATATATTCCATTTTGTAGCAGCTTCTTTTACGCCAATATATCTCATACATACCTCCATAAAACAAACGTTTATCGGAATAATTATAGCATTATCGGCAATATATCTCAATAATATTGACCTTGATTTTCAATTTTATTTTGCCGATAGCTCCTCTGCATTTTTCCGCAACCACTTATAATCCGATTGCTTCGCCCGCTCCAGATACGCTTCTAATCTCGGTGAGTTGAGCTTCGCCAATACATGCAACGCCATGATTTTTTGATATTCATCTTCCGAAGAACCCGCCGGATATTTCCCACAATCCCAGAATTCAAACGCATAGCGTTCCGCACATTCCGGCTTTAATTCCACCATCGTCCAAAGTGCCATTCTGGAAGTATGTTCATACTCCGATTTAATAAATGAAAATATAAGTTCCGGATCACAACCCTCGCAATCTCCAAGATGCTTCGCAAACTGCCACTCTGCATTCACATATTTTGATCCAATGCTCTTTTTTGCAAGCAATTCAAACCAGTCCCTGCGCAACACCAGTTTCTCTTCTACAAGCTCCTCACACTCATTATCTCTGGCTATTACAAACAGCAATGCATGGATCCGCCCATTTTGTGAACTTTTTAATTTCTCGATATAGTTTTTCTTTATGGTTCATAATTTCCTAATTCCACCGTATTATCCGCCATTTTTAATTCAGACGCAGCCACTTGTGCATTCTCCCTCTGCGCCTTATCCATATATTTTGTTGTCGTCACCGCCAGATTACTCACGAGCGCACAGACGATTGCCCAGAAGATTGCAAATACAATTATATTCTCAAGATTCAGACGCTCTTTGCGCGTTTTGTCACATTCCACATCATCCCGGTACTTCTCTGTATTTCTCTGCCGCCACATAATTACCGCAAGAATAAGCCAGACGATATCCAGAACCAGACACACAGTGAACAGAAATGTACAGATATCTTTCATAAAATGCCATTTGATCAGATACATCACATCCACCACCAGAAACAGGACAAAGAATGCGAAATACATCCACATTCCAATCCGGCTGTGCTTTGCAAAAAGCGATCTTCCTGCCTCGCGCGTCTTCGGAAGATTGTTCAGATTATTCCCATATGTTTTTTTATTTTCCGGAATTTCGTAGCCGTAGGCCCGCAGACGGATAAAATAAAATTTCGCAGAGAGAAGGACTACATAACATGGAACCCCCACAAGCACGCTTGCATAGATTGTCATGATATAGAAAAACTCTGTACCATCAATTTCAAGAAACGAAAAGACTACACCAATTACAAAAAGAACCGTACATATAAGCGCACAGCATTTTGCAGTTTTTGCAATTATTCGATCGAATTTAATTTTCATATCCCTCCGCCTTTCTTCGCTGACACCGTTATAAGCTGTGCCCCATTATCCAAGTTAATTCGCGTCTTCCATTTCACGTTCAAACGTCTCTCGCTTGACACTTCCACTTCTGGCGTTCATCACGCGCACACAAAGCTTCTTTTCATTTTTCCATGTCGCATATACACCAATTGGCTCATGGCAGCCCGCTTCCATCTCACGGACAACCGCACGCTCGGCACGCAGACAGCCCTCTGTCTCCGCATCACTGATTGTCTCTGCCATATGATACGGAAGAGTCCCCTCACACGCCTCGATCGCGATAATACCCTGTCCGGCTGCCGGAAGCATCACATCTACATCGAGATATTCATAGACAAGATCCGGTTCCTTCTCGATACCTAACCGTTCGATTCCCGCCGCCGCAAGGATGATCGCATCATATAAGCCATCCCGCAATTTCTGTATGCGCGTCGTGACATTTCCCCGAAGTTCCATGCACTCTGCCTGTGGGTATATCTCCTTAATCTGGCTGCGTCTGCGCAAGCTTCCGGTTCCAACGGTAAATGTATTCTTCGACCGGATATCCGTATCCGCACGATAGATCAGCACATCCTGCACGCAGGCACGCGGCAGAACGCCCGCGATGACAAGTCCCTTCTTGCATGGATTCGGCATATCCTTCGCACTGTGTACCGCCAGATCGATCGTACCGTCCAGCAAGGCTTCCTCGATTTCCTCGACGAACACCGCCTTGCCGCCAAAGGAACTGATTGCTGCCTCTTTCTGCTTGTCACCCTTCGTCGTCACGATCACTTTCTCAAACTGCACATCCGGGTAATGCTTCTTTAATTGTTCGATCACCATATCTGTCTGAATCTGCGCAAGTCTGCTTCCCCGCGTCCCGATCCGGATTCTCTGTTCCTGCATTTTTGCCTCCACAATTGCTGCAAATCTTCGTTTTCTTGCCCGTTCATCCGGCTCCTCTGCCAGAATTTTCTCCCGGATAGCTCCAAGCTCATCCGCGATCTGACCATAGTCTGTCCGAAGTGTCTGCCGGATATCCTTCTTGATCTTCGATGCAAGCATCGGACTGTTGCCTCCGGTAGACACCGAAACAACGACCTCCCCCTGCTTGATGATTGCCGGGAAATAGAAATCACAATCCTTCTTCACATCGACCACATTTACCAATATATGCTTACTTCTGCAAAGCTCCGCATACTGCGAATTAAGCTCCGCATCATCTGTCGCCATGATTACAACGTCCATGCCGGAAATGTCTGCCTCTGTGACTTCCCGCTTCCACACCCGGATTCGTTCCGGCTTTTTCTGGCAATTACCATCAATATTTTCTACTATGCCTGCTGTTTCATCTATTCGTTCCGTATCTGCGATAGCCAGCAGTTCCGCGCAGATCTCCGGTGCTACCACCGTTACACATGCGCCAAACTCACACATCTGTGCCGCCTTCCGCGCTGCAACTGCACCGCCGCCTACGATCAGACATTGTTTATCATCGAGTTGTATCATGAATGGAAAATACGCCATCTTCTATCCCCTTTAATACGTGATTTAAGTCCTGTGCATCCAGAACGTCTTTCAACTGGTACAAAAGCCACATCGCGGATTTCTCGCCAAGCTTCTCCGTGATGTCCTTCCTCGCCCCGACAAATGCACGAAATGCAAGCAGCTTCTGCATCTCGTCCACATGTTCTTCAATCAGTAATTCAATCTTCTTTGCCTCGGAAAGTTTCTTTCGGTTATTTTCCGTCGCAAGCGACTTGATATAGTCGAGATCTTTCACGACGCAGCTGGAAAGTCTTCCGATCTCTGCATCAATATCCCGTGGAATCGCAAGGTCTAAGAACAACTGTGGTTTCGTTTCCTTCCGTACTTCCGCTACCTTATCTGCAAGAAATGTATAATGCGGACTGTCCGTCACACTAATAATCACATCCGCCCAGTTTAGATATTCATACCGTTGGTCGTAATGCACCCATTGCACCCGCTCATGTGAGAGGATTTTCTGCAATGCCTGCTTATGCTTCCGGCTCGTCCCGACGATCTGTACCTGCGTATCCGCATCGAGCAGATCCCGCATCACGATGCTTCCCATCTGCCCGGCAGCTCCGATGATGAGGACATTTTTTCCTTCACCAAATTCCAACGCCGCCGTACATGCAAGTGTTCCGACGGATACCGGAAGATGCGTCATCTGTGAAGTCTCAGCCACTTCCTTGGCAAGCCGCAGTGCCCCTTGAAATACCATATTCATTTCCGCATCGGTCTGCCCGCGCTCTTTCGCCGCAAGATACGCCTGCTTGACCTGTCTTATAATTTCAACCTCTCCAAGCACAGCAGAATCCAGTCCACAGACTACGCGGCACAGATGTGTCAGGCAGCTTTTTCCTTCATACCGCATAGCCGCCCCCTTCAACGCCTCGACCGGGAATTTCTTTGTATCCGCAAACTGCTGTTCCAGCCATACGAAATCCGTGTCCGTGCCGCTCATATAGATTTCGCTTCGATTACATGTCATAAGTAAAACCAACCCGGCTTCCGGATATGTCTTCGCCACGGCACCTGCCAGTTTTATCTGTTCCTCATCATTGCAGGCAAAGCACTCCCGCTTCGCCGCTGTTAAATTCTTATGTGTGATACTGATGCATATCATATGTGCTTCTTCCTGTTAACTGTTTTTATTCATATACATACTACATATTATAATTGACATTCTTCTTTCAATCAACCTTAGAAATTGCTCTTGCTTCCGGTTCTGGGTCTTCTGCTTGGTTTTCTATCTCCGAAACCCACGTCGTGGGTTTTTCAGCCAGTTTCCCGCTCGCTACGCCCACATCCTGTCAGCTCACCACGCAGAAACGGCAGGAATCCCCTTCCTGCCGCTCAAATAATCTTATTCGATTACAAGTTCTTCCCTGGTCACATTTTTTTCCTCGTCAATATGGAATGCGTTCAATACCGGGTTCTCTAAATCCATCAAAGAAAGGATCAGATAATTCACCTTGGAATCATATGCCAGACGCTTGTCCTCCTCGGACGGGCGTGATGGGGATTCCGGATGAGAATGGAAGTTGCCAAGCAGCTGGTATCCATTTGCGCGCATATCCTTGACTGCGGCAAGCTGCTCCTTCGGGTCCATCGAGAAATGCTCGTTGCTCGCATCGATATTCGTGAGCAGATACACCTTCTTGATGTATCTCTTTCCATCTTCAACAACACCGCCGATCAATCCACAGGATTCATTTGGCAGCCCCTTCTTGCAATGTTCCAGAATCTTCTCATAATCTGCTTTTGTCATCACTAACATGGCTCTACCTACTTTCCGTCACACTCGACCTGTTCATAATCAATCAGCTTGTGAATCGTCGGATGGTCGCCACAGATTGCACATGTCTTATGGTTATCCGGAAGCTTGATCGTATGGAATTCCATCTTCAATGCATCAAAAGTCAGAAGCTTGCCTGTGAGCAGATCGCCGACGCCGATCAGGTACTTGATTGCTTCCATCGCCTGTAAGCTTCCGATGACACCTCCCATCGCACCGATGACGCCAGCCTGCTTACAGGTTGGAACTGCATCCTTTGGTGGTGGATTCTTGAATACACAACGATAGCAAGGGCCTTCTCCCGGCACATACGTCATAAGCTGACCCTTGAAACGGATAATACCTGCATGGGAAAATGGCTTCTTCGCCATAACACAGGCATCATTGATCAGGAACTTCGCCGGGAAGTTATCGGTTCCATCAATGATGAAATCGTAATCCTTGATCAGATCCATGATATTTTCTGAGGTTACAAATTCACGGTATGTATTGACTGTGACGTCCGGGTTCATCGCATTCATTGTCTCTTTTGCGGATTTTACCTTCGCTTTGCCTACATCTGCAGTTCCATGAATGATCTGTCTCTGCAGATTTGAAAGGTCAACCTCATCGGCATCGACAATACCGATCGTACCAACGCCGGCTGCTGCCAGATACATTGCTGCAGGTGCGCCGAGACCTCCGGCACCGATGATCAGAACTTTGCCGTTCATCAGCTTCTTCTGTCCTTTCACACCGACTTCCTGCAGAATGATATGACGGCTGTAACGTTCCATCTGTTCATTCGTAAATGCCATTAAAATGCGCCTCCTCCCATGAAGTACAGGAACTCTACCGTATCTCCGTCCTTCAGTTCTGTCTTGTCAAATGCGTCGCTGTCAACGAAGTCATCGTTGACGGTAACTGTTACATAATCCGGATTCTCCACCTTCTCATCTACGATGAGCTTTGCGATGGTTGTTCCTGCTTCTACTTCCTTCTTAACGCCTGCCACTACAACTGTCATTTATTTATCCTCCTTTGTTCCAAACAATTATGAAGTTTTTAGCCTATCTATGAGTTGTATATAATTACTATTCTACGCAGACCCGCTCTCGCTCACTTCCACACGCAGTGGTACTAAATTCATGACAAACGAGTTTGCCATTCATTAAGTACCAGCGTGTTCCAATGGTCTGCTTTAGAATTAGTAATTATATACAACTCTATTTACCGAATTAAACTTCATAATTGTTTGTAATTAACTTTGTGTGTCTTACTCCAATATCATTTTGACTTTATTTTCCAGCTCCGGGCGCTTTACCAGTCCGCGGATACGGTCAACTTCCCTGCCATCCTTGAAGAAGAGTATCGTTGGGGATGCCATCACCTGATATTCCCCGGCAAGATCTGCGTCGAAATTTACATTGACCTTGACAACCTTGACCTGATTCTCGTAATCATCCTCGATCCCGCCAAGGATCGGTGATAACTGCTTACATGGGATGCAGCTGTCAGAATAAAACTCTACGATCACCGGAAGCTTCTCTTTCAGTACTTCCGCTTCAAATTCTGCGGTTCCTACTCGTTTTGCCATCGCTGCCTCCTACTCTTCGACCTTCTTCACGATCAGATCGTATGTGCCGTTCTCATTATCGATCAGCTTTAAGATCTGCTGTCCTTCTTCCTTGAAGCTTCGTGGTACATTCTGCACCGGCTCACCATCGTTCATGGTAACTGCAAGCACCTGACCGATCTCCAGCTCTTCCATTGCTACCTTTGCCTTTACAAATGTCATCGGGCAGACAACATCTGTGATATCAACTCTCTCATCAATCTCAAAATCACCCATTATAAGCCTCCTTTATAACTTCCTTAAATTTATCGATTCCAACACGCTCCAGTGTAAAACGGAAACGCTCACTTGGATTTGCGTAATCATCAAAAAACTGAATGGCTGCATCTGTCACACGGAATAACTGTTCCTCCGATGCGATAACCGGAAGGAAGGATTCTCCCTTGCAGATCTGATTTCCGAACAAGCCACCGAAGGATACGAGATATCCGCTCTCGCCCTTCCATGCATCTGTCGGACACGCCTTGGCACATCTGCCACAGTAATTACATTTGCTTGTATCGAGTGTCAGCCTGCCATCCTCGATCGTGATCGCATTCTCGCGGCACGCCTTCACACAGACACCACACATGATACAGCTTGGCTCATCGTAAGAAACAACACATGCGCCCTTGATTCCGACATCATTTTCCTCTGCCTTTAAGCAGTTGTTCTGACATCCGGTCACACCGAACTTGAACTTGTGTGGCAATTCTCTCGCATAATACCGTGCGTCTAATTTCTTCGCGATATCGTAAGTATCAATATTTCCGCTTGGACAGATCTGATTACCCTGGCACGCAGTTACGGTACGAACACGTGGTCCACACACACCCGGCTTACAGCCGCCCTTGGCAAGTTCTGCCTTTACTTCCTCCACATCATCAAGCTTGACAAATGGAATCTCCACACTCTGTCTCGATGTCAGATGGACATGTCCATCCCCATATTTTTCTGCTACCTCGGCGATCTTCTTCAGATTTTCCGCCGTCAGATTTCCTCCGACTACCTGTAAACGAAGCGAGAAGTTGTTCTTCTGCTTCTGTCTCATAAATCCACCTTTTTTTAATGCTGCATAATCAACTGCCATCTCTTTTCATCCTCCTGTTGGTAATGCATGCCCTAACGTCTAAGCGAGTGCCGCTTTGAAATCTTCGATCAGATCCTCGATATCCTCTATGCCCACACTGATCCGGATCAGATCGTCGAAGACGCCTGCATCTTCTTTTTCTTTCTCTGTACTATGTGCATTCAGCGTTGACTCCGGATGAATAATCAACGTCTTCGTATCTCCGATATTCGATACGATCTTTGGTATGCTCAGGTTGTTGATAACGGAAAATGCACGTTCCTTTGATCCTACACGGATCGTTAAGATTGCACCATATCCATTTGCAAGCACCTTATCTGCCACATCATGCCAGGGACTACAGGCTAACCCCGGATAGTTCACCGTGATATCCGGGTATGTATTCAAAAATTCTGCAAGCGCCTTTGCATTGCTGCAGGCACGCTCCATCCTAAGTCCCAGTGTCTCCATTCCGATCAGGTTGTAAAATGCTGTCTGCGGTGCCATACAGGCTCCCGTATTGCGGAACAACCCATTCCGAAGCTTTGCTGTATAAGCCATTTTACCAAATCTCGCGTATTCTGCAACTCCCGGATATTTCTCTTTGTTCCATTTGAACCGTCCGCTCTCTGTGATCACACCGCTGATTGCGTTGCTGTTGCCGTTGATGTACTTCGATGTGGAATTAACAACGATATCTGCACCCTTCTCAATCGGCTTTACCAGATACGCCGTTGCCACAGTGTTATCCATCACAAGCGGCAGTTCATGTCGATGCGCCAGTTCGGCAAGTGCCCCGATATCCACGACATCGAGCTTCGGATTGCCGATCGTCTCTGCGAATATAACACGCGTATTCTCGTTGATGGCTGCCTCGACCGCATTCACATCGCTGATATCCACGAACACCGTCTTGATTCCAAATGCTTCAAAATCATGGAACACATCAATCGAACCACCATACAAACTGGTCGATGCAACGATCTCCTGTCCGCATGTCACGATATTCAAAAGGGCATTCGTGATGGCTGCCATACCGGATGCACAGGCAACCGATGCAATCCCGCCTTCGAGTGTCGTCATGCATTCCTCAAAGGCAAAGATCGTCGGGTTGTTGATTCGCGTATACGAAAATCCGGTTGCCTTATTGTGAAACAGCTTCTCGTGCTGTTCCGCAGACGGCTGGTAAAAGGCACTTGACTGATACACAGGTGTGAGTGTCGCGCCGGTATTGGCATCGCCCATTTTATTTCCATGTAAAAGTTTTGTATTAAACCTCATGCCAGCACCTCCTAGATATAATCTCGTCCTGCGACGATTGTACCCTCATATGTGGATGCAGATCTTATCTGCCTGCTTACTTCTTCCTCATTTGTATCACCTGCAAATACGAGATCATAGGTTCCGGAAAGTGTCTTGTCCTGCTTCTCATTGACAAGCAGTAATACGACAAGTCCGGCACGGTGCAGATGCTTCACAACGGTTTCAATCGCCTCGCCATCGGCCGGTGCGTACAGGTATGTATGACGTCCTTCGATGCTCAGTGCCTTCTCCACTTCCTCGACATACGCACGGTTGATTGTCTTTCCTTCCACGAACTTCACTGTAATTGCCTTCTGGCTCTTTAATGCGGCTCTTGTATTTCTGTCAACTCTGCCCTCGTACAATCCGGTTTCTTCGGTATGTACCTGCTCTACGACACCGCAGGCAGAAGTCATATTTGTAACATGGTCGATCAGGATGAACTCGCCCAGTGTCTTATGATTCTTAAATTCATCGACCACGATCTTATCTGCCAGAGAGATCTTGCAGACCGCAATCTCATTTTTGCTTAAGCTGCTAACCTTCTTTTTCTCGCCGGTGTTGACATCGATCGCATATTCGATATCTGTCACGGCTCCAAGGATCATCTTCGTGCCAAGCTTGAAGAAGAAGTTCTTGCCGTTTTGCAGTTCCTCATCATCCATCCAAAGCAGTGTTGCTGTGATGGAAGATGCAACCTTCGCACCAGATGCGACAGTCAGAACGCAACCTCTTGATACATCCACCTCTCGGTCAAGCTGGATGGTAACCGGCTGTCCCTTCACTGCGGATTCGCTGTCCTTGTCACCGATGTAAATGCTCTTTACCTTCGCTGTCTCGTTGCTTGGAAGTGTTGTGATCTCATCGCCCACATGAATGCTTCCATGCTCGATCTGTCCCTGGAATCCACGGAACGTATGATCCGGACGACACACACGCTGTACCGGCATATAAAATCCCTGCTCGCTGTCATCCTCTGCAATATCAATATCCTCGAGATACGGAAGCAATGCCTTGCCTGTGTACCAAGGAATATTTTCTGACTTTGTTGTAACGTTGTCGCCCTCGGTTGCGGAAACCGGAATGATCGTTACATTTGGAAGCGACAGCTCTTTTGTAAGCTCCGCAATCTGCTTCTCGATCTCACGGAAACGTGTCTCATCATAACCGACAAGATCCATCTTATTGACAGCAAATACGAAGTACCGGATACCCATCAATGCACAGATTCGTGCATGCCGCCTTGTCTGGACGAGCACACCCTGCTTTGCATCCACTAAGATTACGGCAAGGTCTGCAAAGGATGCTCCGACTGCCATGTTTCTTGTGTACTCTTCATGTCCCGGTGTATCCGCCACGATAAAGCTTCGCTTGTCCGTTGTGAAATACCGGTAGGCAACGTCGATCGTGATACCCTGCTCACGCTCTGCCATCAGCCCGTCCAACAAAAGGGAATAATCGATTGCACCGCCGCGGCTTCCAACCTTACTGTCTAATTCAAGTGCCTTTTCCTGATCTGCGTAAAGCAGCTTGGAATCATATAAGATATGTCCGATCAATGTAGATTTTCCATCATCCACACTACCGCAAGTGATAAATTTTAATAATCCGCTCATCTTAGAAATATCCCTCCCGTTTTCTTCGTTCCATGCTTCCGGCTGCCTCGTTGTCGATAACACGCGTTGTACGCTCGGAAGAAACTGCTGAAAATGTTTCCTCTATAATTGCATCCAGTGTATCTGCGGTTGACTCGCATCCACCGGTCAGCGGGTAACATCCAAGGGTACGGAAACGCACGCTCTTGTACTCGATCTTCTCACCCGGCAGAAGCTTCATACGGTCATCATCTACCATGATGATATTTCCATCCCGGTATACGACCGGTCTTACCTTTGCAAAATACAGCGATGGGATCTCGATGTTCTCACGTTTGATATACTGCCAGATGTCTTTCTCTGTCCAGTTCGAAAGCGGAAATACCCGGACTTCCTCTTTCTTCTTGATCTTGGAATTGTAAAGCTTCCACATCTCCGGTCTCTGGTTCTTCGGATCCCATGCGTGATGCTCATTTCTAAAAGAGAAGATACGCTCTTTCGCTCTCGATTTCTCCTCGTCTCTTCTGCCACCACCAAATGCTGCGGTAAATCCATATTTGTCGAGCGCCTGCTTCAACGCCTGTGTCTTCATAATGTCTGTATATGCACTGCCGTGATCGAACGGATTGATGCCCTGCTTTACGCCTTCCTCGTTGATATACTCAATCATCTCAATGCCAAGCTTCTTTGCCATGTAATCACGGAACTCGATCATCTCCTTGAACTTCCATGTCGTGTTGACATGCAGGAACGGAAATGGCGGCTTCTCCGGGTAAAATGCTTTCATCGCCAGATGCAGCATGACGGAGCTGTCCTTTCCGATGGAATAAAGCATAACCGGCTTCTCACACTCGGCTGCCACTTCTCTGATAATGTAAATCGCTTCTGCTTCCAATTCATCTAGATGTGATAACTGTCCCATCCTCTTGTACCTTCCTTTCGATCTAATACTTGTTCGATTCTTTCTGGTTGATCACAACCTGTTCGGTCGTGCCATCCCGTTTCTCGATGTTCCAATAAAGCTTGCCGTCCTCCGCATTCACGGTCATCTTACTTCCCATGCCGCCGATGTCTGCGCCAAGGTATAAGGCGATCGCACCGAACTTGCATTCCTTGATGCACGAAGAACAGCCCCAGCAGTCTTTCGGGTAACGCATGCATGCGGTTCCATCCGGATTTTTGCCGATCAGGCTGCCCGGACAGACAACTGCACATTTGCCACATTTCTTACATTTTTCTTTATCAATGATGATGCTCATAGATGTCCTCCCTTGTTACAATGTAACGAGATCACGGAAGATGATTTTAATCTCGCCGTCCTCGTATCTGGAGTTTACATATTTTAACCACGCATCGCTCTTCTCCGGATAATCCAGATTCTCTGCGAAGCTGTGCCATCGTGTTTCTTTTCTTGCCTCAAGATGTGCGATCACGGATAAGCATACAACCAATCGCTCCCGCAGCTCATAGACAAACATCAGCTCATGCATGTCGTCCGCCTTCACATCGGGTAAAAGCTCCTGCAGCTGCTTGATCTTCTGTTTTGCCAGCTCTAACTGTTTTGCGTTAAACTGGTAATGGGTGGAGATTCCACCCGCGTAATTATCCATGACCTTCTGCATCGCTTCCTCAAGTGCCTCTGTCGTGAACATTCCGGAAGGGTTGTTCAGGTAATGGGTGTATTCGGTAATCTTATCATCCACAACCGCCTGAAGCTTTGCATCGAGTGCCGCATCTGCGGATCTCTCATCCGATGTCCCTGCCTGCTCGTCAAGCATCTGTACGATATGCTTCGCTGCGATCTCACCCTCGACCATCGCGCCTGTCACATATTTCTGTGGACATCCACCTGCCACATCTCCGGCTGCATATAATCCATTGATCGTCGTCTGACGGTTCGTGTCAACCCAGTAGCCGCTCGCGGTATGTCCGCCTACAATGTACGGCTCGGTTCCTTCAATTTCGACATTCTGCTCACTCGGCTTCCTGCCGGATTCAAGCCATTTCAGTGTCTGGCTCGGCGCCATGTTCAGGTAAGCCTTTTTCAGCGATTCGTTCTGTTCCTCTGAAATACCTTCTGTACGGAGATAGCAAGGACCTCTGCCCTGCAGATTCTCCATCACCGTGCCATACACACGCTCCGAAGTTGTCAGTCCGTATTTTGTCTCATAGACCTCGCCGAGTGCATTGACCTGTTTCGCGCCAACGCCCTGGGCGATCGTTCCGGTCGGTGCGATCGTGTCCTTACAACGAAGGGCAATAAACCGCATCTCGAACGTTGTCATCTCGGCACCGCCGAGGATCCCCATTGCGAATCCCGCTCCGGTATTAAACGGCGGATACCACATCTTATGTCTCGAAAATCCCGGATTGTTCGGTCGGTACAAGCCAGCCGCGCCACCGGTTGCACAAAGCACTTTCTTCGCCCGGATCACATAGACTTTCTGTTCCTCGATGGAAAATCCAATCGCACCCTTGATTTCGTTATCTTCGATCAGGTAATCGGTGATATTCACCCGGTTTAAGATCGTGACATCCGGAAGTGCTTCCACTGCCGACGCGAGAAGCGGTTTCATATTCTCTCCGTTGATCTTGATGTTCCGGTTGCCTCTAGCGACATACTCTCCATTCTCATCCTTTAAGATGACCAGCCCAAGCTGTTCCATCTTCGTTGTCACACGGTTCAGGCTCTCGGACATCGTGAGAAGCAGATCCTCCCGCACGATGTTGTCCGCGTCCTTCTTCGCATACTCCACATAATCTTCCGGCTTTCTGCCCTTCATGATATAGGCATTGATCGCATTGACACCGGCAGCTAAGCATCCGCTCCGCTTGATGTTTGCCTTTTCCGCTATGATGATCTTGTAATCGGAATTCTCCCGCACGGTAAGTGCCGCATAGCATCCGGCGGTTCCGCCTCCGATGATTAGCACGTCCGTATGAAGAAGCTCTGTGTTCTCGATATTCATAAGCGACTCCCTTCCAGTTTTCCTTTGCACTAGATGTAGAATACATCCTGCTCCTGCATCTCTTTATTCTCTAACAAATATGTCTTTTCTTCATCAAATACATATAACCGGTAGATCAGTACATGTACCGTCTCTCCGACGGATACGAGATCTTTTTCGAGTGACCGCTCACCGGTTAACTCAATTCCGTTGATATCCACAACCACATCCATGCGGTTTCCCTTGAAGATCACTTCCTTGACCGTCCCAAGCTCCGCAGCACTGATATACTGATCGAGCTTTCCGCTCTTCGAGATCTTCACGAACTCCGGCCGGATAACCGCCTTGTCTGCATGTGGGATTCGTTCAAATCCTTTCAGCCGGTCGTAATCTTCCACCACCGATGACCGTCCGATAAACTGTGCCACAAACGGGGTGTCCGGGGATTTATAGATCTCTAACGGCGTTCCCATCTGCTCAACCACGCCGTGGTTCGTAATGATAATCTCATCCGCAACCTCGACCGCCTCATCCTGATCGTGTGTGACGAAGATACTCGTGATACCAAGCTTTGTGACCATCTCTTTTAACCATGTCCGAAGCTCGGTCCGCACCTTCGCATCAATCGCTGCAAATGGTTCGTCCAACAACAGTACCTGTGGATTCGGAGCTAACGCTCTGGCGAATGCCACTCGCTGCCGCTGTCCACCGGATAACTGATTCGGATACCGCTTCTCCATGCCGGCAAGTCCGGTCAGCGATAACAGCTCGGTCACACGCTCCTTGATCTGTTTCTTCGGCATCTTCTGAAGTTCCAATCCAAATGCTACATTTTCATATACTGTCATATACCGGAACAACGCATAGCTTTGAAATACGAATCCGATTCCACGTTTTGACGCCGGGATATCATTGACGCGCTTGCCGTCAATAAATATATCACCTTCGTTTGGATTCTCCAGTCCTGCGATCATCCGGAGAAGTGTTGTCTTTCCGCTTCCGGATGGTCCAAGCAGAGCGACCAGCTTTCCTTTCTCGACGCCGAAGCTCACGTTGTCCGATGCAAGGAAATCACCATATTTTTTATAGATATTTTTCATTTCCACATACATAGTCTCTACCTTGTTCCTTCCGGCTCCTTCTCTTTTCCTCTATGCTCGATAATATTTCTTGCAATCAGTAAGATGATCGCTAAAATCACAAGAATCGAAGATACCGCAAATGCCGCGGTGATTGAGGTCTTCGTCCCCGACATATACAGGGCATCGATCTCAAGCGGCAGGGTGAATGTCTCGCCTCGCGTCTTCGAGAGCGCATTCACCGCACCAAACTCTCCCAGCGCCCGCGCCGTACAGAGGATGATGCCGTAGATCAGTCCCCATTTCATATGTGGAAATGTGATCTTCCGAAATATCGTGAATCCCTTTGCACCCATCAGCGCAGCGGCTTCTTCCTCATCCTTTCCCTGTACATTTAATACCGGGATGATCTCTCTTGAGACAAACGGAAATGTGACAAACACCGTAGCAAGCACTACGCCCGGAATCGCAAATGCAATTCTCACATCCGTTCCAAAATGCTGATTAAACGCCCGGATCACCGGGTAGAACCATCCAAGTCTGCCGAAGGTCATCAGGTAGGCAAGTCCTACGATGACCGGCGATATCGAAAATGGGATATCAATCAAAGTTGCAAGAATCTGATTGCCCCGGAAGGAAAACTTCGTGAGCAGCCATGCGGCGCAGATTCCGAATATCGTATTCACTACAACCGCAATGCCGGTTGCAAGCAGCGTCACAAGTAGCGAGTGACGCACATATTCTGTCGAGATTGACTCAATGTAAAATGTGAATCCCTCCCGCAGGGAATTGACGATTACAGAAAGTAATGGCACAACCAGCATCAACACGATAAACAGTACCGTAATCGTGATCAGTATGATTTTTGTCCGGCGTCTGCTTCGCTCTAATTTCTCATTTTCACTCATGCTGGTTCCTCCTTCCTAATGTATCGCCCCTCACATCCGTTCGGCGGCAGATTGTCAGCGTCATCCTAATATGGGACTTCGTCCCATGGACACTAATTAAAGCAGATTCGTTCTGGCAGATTGTCTCGCCTGAACGATATTGATAAATAACAACAATACAAACGATATAATTAGCATCAGCAGTGCAATCGCTGTGGCGCTCTCATAATCGATCATTCCAAGCTTCTGCATGATCACATACGAGATGACCTGCGTCTTGTCCTTCGCGCTGTTTCCCGATATGTAGATGACACTTCCGTATTCTCCGATACCTCTGGCGAATGCCAGCCCGAATCCGGTAAGAAGTGCCGGTCGTAATTCCGGAAGGATCACGGCAAAAAATGTTTTCCTGCGGCTTGCGCCAAGCATGAATGCCGCTTCCTCATACTGTCCATCCATCTTCTCTAATACCGGCTGTACCGCCCGCACAACAAACGGGATTCCGACAAAGATCAGAGCAATCACAAGTCCTGCCTTCGTATAAGCGATCCGGATTCCAAGCTTCGCGAATATCTTCCCGTAAAATCCACTGTCCGTAAAAAGCTTTGAAAGCGTGATACCTGCAACCGCAGTCGGAAGCGCAAACGGCAGCTCGATGAATCCATCTAACAGCTTCTTCCCCGGAAACTCATATTTGACAAGTGTCCATGCAAGGATCAATCCAAACACGGTATTGATCACAGCTGCCAGGAAGGAACATCCAACACTTGTCAGAAATGCATTTCTCACATTTTCCTTCATGATAAGCCGGAACCACTCCCCCGGCGAAAGCTTCAGTGCATAGACAAGCACCGATGCAAGCGGGATCAGTACGATCAGGGATAATAATGTAATTACGATTCCAAATGTCAGATGATATCCCGGAATCACACGCGTCTTTTTTGCTTTCTTCATCGCTTTTGTACTCTTTCCTCTACGAATGGTTATAGATCTGATCGAACAATGCACCATCATCGAAATACGTTTCATAGGCGTTGTCCCATCCGCCAAAGTCATCGATACTCCACAGATCGATAGTCAGATCAAATTTATCTGCATATTCCTTCAGGATTTCTGCATCGGCCGGACGATATCCATAGGTTCCGATCAACCGTTGTGCCTCATCACTGCACAGATATTCAAGATACTGCCTGCTTACTTCCTGCGTGCCGTTGGCATCTGCATTGTCATCGACGATTGCCACACTCGGCTGTGCCAGTATACTGACGGAAGGATTGATGATCTCATATTCACCGGCATAAGAATTCTGGATTGTGATTGCCTCATTCTCCCATGCCACAAGCACATCGCCTTTTTTGTTCTCCACGAATGTCGTTGTTGCACCTCTGGCTCCGGAATCCATGACAGAAACCCGGCTGTATAGCTTCCGCATGAAATCCTGCTGCTCCGTTTCTTCCTTATATACGGTCTTCGCATAACTAAGTGCTGCCAAGAAATTCCAGCAGGCACCACCGCTGCTCTTCGGATCGGGTGTGATGACTTCCACATCCTCGCGGATCAGATCGTCCCAGTCCTGAATCTGCTTCGGGTTACCCTTTCTTACAAGGAATACGATGGTCGATGTATATGGAGAGGAATCATCGCTGAATTCCTCTTTCCATCCCGCATCGATCAATCCGGTATTCTGGATCAGTGTAATATCATGTTCGAGTGCGAGTGTTACAACATCCGCATTACAGCCCTCCACGACGGATCGCGCCTGTGCACCGGAACCACCATGCGACTGGATAACCTCCACAGTCTCGCCATATGTATCCTGATAATGTTCCTCGAACATCTGATTATATGCTTCATAGAATTCCCGCGTCGGATCATATGACACATTTGTAATTCGGATTGTCCCGTCCTCCTGCTTTCCGCATCCGGTCAGAAGGAGCGCAAATGCAAGGAGTCCGAGCATCAGTTTTTTCTTCATAATGTTCCTTTTTTATACAAAGAGTGAAGTTGATAAATATCTCTCCCCGGTATCCGGAAGCAATACAACGATTGTCTTTCCTTCATTCTCCGGACGCTTTGCAAGCTCGGTTGCAGCGAACAGTGCAGCTCCGGAAGAGATACCAACGAGTACGCCATCGGTTCTTGCTACATCTCTGGATGTCTCAAATGCTGCATCGTTTTCTACCGGGATGATCTCATCTAAGATATCCATACGAAGCACATCTGGTACGAATCCGGCACCGATACCCTGAATCTTATGTGGACCCGGCTTTCCTCCGGAAAGAACCGGGGAGCTTGCAGGCTCTACTGCAACCACCTTCACATCCGGATTTTTCTCTTTCAGCCCAAGTCCGGTTCCTGTTACGGTTCCGCCTGTACCTACGGCTGATACGAAGATGTCAACCTGTCCGTCTGTATCATTCCAGATCTCCTGTGCTGTCGTTGCCTTATGGATGGCTGGATTTGCAGCATTCTCAAACTGCTGTGGAATAAATGCATTTCCATATTCCTCCTTCAGACTCTCTGCCTTGGCGATTGCGCCCTTCATGCCATCGCGTCCAGGTGTCAGGACGATTTCTGCTCCAAGTGCACCTACGATCTTCCGACGCTCCACACTCATCGTATCCGGCATCGTCAGAATCAGATGCAGTCCCTTTGCCGCACATACAAATGCAAGACCGATTCCGGTGTTACCGCTTGTCGGCTCAATAATGATCGTATCCTGATTGATCTTGCCATCCTTGATTCCCTGCTCGATCATCGCATTTGCAACACGGTCCTTCACACTTCCAAGTGGGTTGAAGTACTCAAGCTTGACTACGATCTTTGCCTTCAAGTCCTGCTCCTTCTCGTAATTTGTAAGCTCCAGAAGCGGAGTATTTCCAATCAATTCAGTTAACTGTTTTGCAATCTTCATCTTTGTTTTCTCCTTTTCTTTTTCGTTTCTATTTTTGCCATTTCCTATATTTCATACCTCTTTAGTAGGAATAGTATGTATTCGTTGAGAAGATATTACTACTCAATTCCTACAAAGTCAATAGGTTTTCGAGGAAAATTAGAAAAATTTAGAAAAAAAGACGCACATTTTTATTGTACGTCTACTTCCCCACTGCCCGCCGCAGTTTCTTCAGATATTCCTGCGTCTTTTTATAGGTTGCTTCTTCCACGGACTGATTCGAGAAGCCCGCGATATTCAAGATTTCAATTACTGTTCCGGCTTGCGGTTCCAACTCTGTTCTCGCCTCTCCCTGTGCCATATGGGTAAGCATATATTGGATTTGATTCTCATAGTTTTTACATGTTGCAAACTCCGTATGCCGTTTCTCGTAACGTTTCACCATCCGGCTGTAATATAAGATCAGCTTATCATTATAGGAAGCTTTGGCAAATCGGATATAGAATAACATCCATAGTACAAACTGTTTTCCAAGCAGAAATACAACAAATCCAGCAGCGATCACAGCCAGTCCATACACGATATTCCGCATCAGATTGTCCGGAATCGTCAGTGCATTTCCATTCTCTGTAACCGTATCGGAACCGCTTTCGTCGCCGCCCATGAAATCTGCAAACTCATCCCAGAAATTCGTGATATCCTCATCGTCGCTTGACGACGGTGTCACATCCACCGGATACCAGCCGATTACCGGATCGTACACCTCCACCCATGCATGTGCATCGGCATCAGTCACATCCACTTTTACATATGCAGTCTCACCAATCTCAGAATAGCCATCATAATAATCTGCATAATCCGCGCCATCGACCAGCTCGCCACTTAATATCTGATCGTAATCAATCGCATAACCTTCCACATACCGTGCCGGAATTCCCATGTATCGGAAGATCAGCACCGCCGCACTTGCAAAATAAGAACAATAGCCTTTCTTATTTTCCAACAGGAAATAGTTGACAAAATCCTTTTTCTTTGGTGTCTTTCCCGGACGGACGGTATACGGATAATTCTCCTGATAATAATTTTTCAGTTCCTCGATCACATGATCTGTCGTTCCGATTGTTCCAAGCTCCGATGCAACCTGTGACACCGCCTCTAAATTCTCCTCCGGCACATACAGATCCATATCATTATACGCCACAGACTCTGACGTCACGGATGCACGGTTTCCTGCCACACGCGGATAATAGGTGATCGTATAACCGTTCCGTATCGCTTCTGCGTCCGCAGTATAATACGGCTGATACAACTGAGGATACACACCCACACACTGAATCTCCATCGTTGCTTTGGCACTGCCCTCACGGTTCTCCTCGTATTGTTCTTTCAGCGATCTTACCTCCGCACTCGTGTCCATGCCATCATAATTCCGGATTTCACTCATCGGTGTCCACTCGTTCGCATATGGGTTATATCGGACGCCAGTAAAAGATTTCAGGTAGATCCGGTTTGATGTATATGGTGCCATCTTCACAACCAGATCGGTCTGGTTATCCAGATAAACCGTAGAAACCTCTCCCAGCTTTCCACCTCCAACACCGCCGTTGGTACCAGTTCTGTGATACAAGCCCTCAAAACCGTCGACCAGTAACGTCGACATCGCCGCCATTGTCAGATCTTTATATTTGTTTCCGGTGTATCCGACATTAAATGACTCCTTCGGGCGAAAGCTGCTTGCCGCCGTCACGACCAGTATTGCAGTGACTACCGCCAGTACCCCTGCCTGCACCATTGCTTTCACGTCATAGACATAGGCAACCTCTTTTTTCTTTTTTCCCTGCACCTGAAACTGTGCGTTGCTACGCTTGACTGATACCTGCGGACTGTAATGCTTTCCCGCCTTAAATATAATCGCCATAGCCACACCGGCAAGCATCATAAGCACATACAACAAATCCGGCTCCATCGTCAGATAAAGCGGAATCAGATTCAGACACATGATAATCACGATTGCCGTCACATACTGCATCCGTCGGGAGATATAGACATTTAATAAGATGTCAAGCACAATACCGATAAAGAGTGCCACAAACGTGACTGTCACATACCGGTTGCCAATTTTCTCCTCATATAACCTCTGAATATCCACATCGAAATACTGGGCTGCATTATCAACCGTGATGTTCACGATCGCATAAAATCCACTGTTGATGTAATCACGGAATGTAAATACCAGAAATGCAAAGGTGACAAACAAAAACAGATAACCGAGGTTTTCCACCATCAATCGGTAATACAACATTGCACAGCCAAGCGATGTCAGTAAAATCAAAGCATGGCAAAGCCCGACATGAAACGAAATGTCAAATGCCGTCAGATAAAAACCGATACTTCCCATCGAAAGAAGATAGACAATGAAGCCCTTCAACAACAGAGTAAGCACCCGGTTTTCCTTCTTCTCGAAGAATTCCTCCTGCAGGTACACACCCTCGCACAGTTCCATCGATTCAATTGTATCTGCATGTTTCTTTTTTGCCATATTATAACCTACTCATTTTCCCGCACCTGCATCTGCGCACCCTGTCCATCACTAAATACATGCAGATATGCATGCATTTCCGGGTGCACCAGTGCCATATGATCTGCCGCTTCACTCGGATTCTTATATGCCTTCTCATAATACAAACGGGCAAACGCCGCATCTAGTTCTTCCTTATAATCAATCCTCACATCTTCATATTCATAGCGGTTTGTACTCCAATACAAAAGCCGCACGGTCGTCTGCTCCTGTATCAGTTCCAGAATCACGGAATACGTCATCGTCAGAATCGCCGCCAGATTCACCGGTTGATCGATAAAAAGCTCCGGCACGATCACAAGCTGGTGATCCGACATACTCACGCGATCCTTCACCATCAGGATATCCCGCTTTGCTGACAGCTTCCAGTGGATACTCATCAGCTTATCGCCCGGAATATACTCCCGGACTTCCTGCACGTCAGAGAAATCATTGCCCCGTTTTGAGCTTTCCTCGCTCTCCAACATGCCCTGTTCAAGTGCCGTCTTTTCATATGCGATATCCGTCACAGCCCGCGGCAGGATACTAAGCTCCGCCGTCTGCTCCACGTTTTTCTTCAATCGAAAAAATCCCATCAGATCTTTGATATACACACGTGACACACTGATCTTTAACAGTCCCGGATACGTCGCCACAACCGGAAGCGTAAGGGTATATCCTTTTCCAGCATGTACCGGCACGGAAAATACCTGTTGCCCGATCGTCTCCATCAGAGTGTTCTCCACATTTACGATCAGCTTCGTATCCAGCGAGACAAACCACGTTGGATTTTTGATCTGTATCGTAAAATACGCAGTCTCCCCCTGTACCCCATAGGAATCCTGCGCATGATGAATCTCTACCTGCAAATAATGCCGCAATACCCACACCGACATTGCGGAAAGGATTGGTCCAGCCACCATCAGCACAAGCACCAGAAAATAAAACTGGCTATGCAGAAAATAGTAGATCATCCCATTTACAAAGAGCAATAACCCATATCCAATTATCCGAACAATATATTCTGCCAATCCTTATACCCTCGGTGCTGTAACATTTGCGATCACCATTCCGATCGCCTGCTGCATTGTGATACCCTGTGCCTTTCCACGTGCTGACAGCTTCACACGATGTCCTAATACATCACGCGCTACATCCTGCACATCCTTGGCACAGACATAATCTCTGCCGTCGATCACTGCCATTGCCTTTGCCATACGCAAAAGTGCGATCGTACCTCGCGGGCTGGCTCCCATCGAAAAGATCTCCATCGTCCGGGTTGCCTCCACCAGATTTACAATATACTCATAGATTTCATCTTTCACATAGAGATCATTTGTCATCGCACGCAACGCAAGCACCTCTTCCATCGAGATGACTTCCTGCACCTTCGAAAGTGGTTTCCCTGCATTTCCTTTCAGAATTGCCACTGCATCTGCATGACTTGGATACCCCATGGACAAACACACCATAAAACGGTCAAGCTGGGATTCCGGCAGCATCTGCGTACCAGAAGAACCATATGGATTCTCTGTTGCGATTACGACAAATGGATCTGGCAACGGCCGGGTCACACCGTCAACCGTCGCCGTTTTTTCTTCCATAACTTCAAGCAATGCGGACTGTGTCTTCGGCGAGGTTCGGTTAATCTCATCCGCTAAGAACAGATTCGTAAATACCGCACCTTCCCGGTATTCAAAATCCTTGGTGGCAGAGTTATACATGGAAAATCCCAGGATATCACTCGGCAGTACATCCGGCGTAAACTGCACACGCTTATAGTGCATTGACATACTCTTTGCAAAGGTTGTTGCAAGCGTCGTCTTACCTACACCCGGAATATCCTCCATCAGAATATGTCCGCCTGCAATCACGGCAGCAAGAACCTTCTTTACAACATCCTCCTTGCCCTTGATCACTTTATTTACTTCCGCCTGCACCTGTTCGAGCTTCTGACTCATTCCGTCCATCTGCACACCTCCCGCATCTTTACAACTATCTTATTCCTTTACGATTCCGAGCTTCTTTGCCTCATCCGATACTGCCTTGGCAACGACCTTTGCCACTCTCTCATCAAAAGCACCCGGAATGATATACTCCTCATTTAATTCCTCATCTGTTACGATCGAAGCAATTGCCTTGGCTGCCGCAATCTTCATCTCCTCTGTGATTGCCTTTGCCTTCGCATCCAGCGCACCACGGAAAATACCAGGGAATACAAGCACGTTGTTGATCTGGTTTGGATAATCAGAACGACCGGTTGCCATCACGCGCACGCCGCCCTTCTTTGCTTCCTCTGGCATGATCTCCGGTGTTGGATTTGCCATTGCGAATACGATTGGATCGTTTGCCATCGATGCGACCATCTCTGCAGTTACAATATTCGGTGCAGACACACCGATAAAGACATCCTTGCCCTTCATGATCTCAGCAAGCGCCCCAGTCTGCTTATCTTTATTTGTCACCTCTGCCATCGCTGCTTGTGCCGGATTCATCCAGTCCTCACCCGGACAAAGTGCTCCGTTTTTATCGACCAGTACAACATTCCCGATACCGAGTGCGAGCAACAGCTTGCAGATAGAAATACCTGCGGAACCAGCTCCATTGATCACAACATTTGCCTTATCAAATGGCTTTCCAACCAGCTTCAATGCATTGATCAATCCTGCCGATACAACAATCGCTGTACCATGCTGATCATCATGGAATACCGGAATATCCAGCTCTTCCTTCAGACGGCTCTCAATCTCAAAACAACGTGGAGCAGAAATATCCTCCAGATTGATACCACCGAATACCGGTGCGATCCGCTTTACTGTTTCCACGATCTCATCGACATCTTTTGTATCCAGACAGATTGGAAATGCATCCACGCCTGCAAACCGTTTGAACAGCACAGACTTTCCTTCCATAACTGGAATCGCAGCCTCCGGTCCGATGTCGCCAAGTCCAAGTACAGCCGTACCATCGGATACAACAGCAACGGTATTTGCCTTGCAGGTATATTTGTATACGTCAGCCGGATTCGCATGAATCTTACGGCATGGCTCTGCAACACCTGGTGTATAAGCGGTGCTTAAGTCATCGCGGTCATTGATTGCGACCTTAGAGACAACCTCCAGCTTTCCGTGATTTTCTTCATGCATCTTCAAGCTCATCTGATTATAGTCCATCTTTGTTTCCCTCTGCTTTCTTATTTCATTTATTTTAGTTCATCTTTACATGATCGATTTCGTCATTGCAGTTTTTGATTGACTCTTTTGCAGCGTCAATCTTCTCTACCAACGGCGAAAATTCCGGATCCATCTGCGCACCCTCTTTTACCTTATTGTAGAAGATCTCACCGATTGCCTCATATGTCTCCTTGATATTTGCCTTTTCCTTGCTGATCTTTGCTTTCAGCTTTGTAACCTCCACTGCGTCACCAGCTTCACTCTTCACTGTCTTTACAAAATCCTTAAATGCCATTTTCATACCCTCCTACACTTTTTCTATTTTACTAACAGGTACTGCCTGTCTTTTTATACAACTTCAAACCATACATCTGTCCAAACAGATTTACCACTGCACAAACCAGATTTGCAATCAGCACATACAGGTAAATCGTATAAAGTCCGATCTGCTTATGCATCTCCACTCTGGAAAACATATTGGCGATATCTCCGGTCTTTGCATTTCCAACCAGATAGAGCACCAATGCTGCAACCGCCAGAACTGTCATGGCAACCGAAATCGGGAAGAGTGGTTTCTTCTTCGGATTGATTGCTGTTACCGTACCTACCAGAGATAACACCACTTGTACCGCCATCAGCAGTCCCATCACATACAGAAAGATGCGGATCGATGGACTGAAATCCGCCGCAACCAGATTATCGCTCAAAAGCACGATATCGGTCTGCGTCTCATCATACAGAGTCTGCAGAATATAATAAAATCCTCTTGCTGCTACAATCATGGCAACCACTGCGGAAGCAGCTGCCATAATCGTCATGATCATAGACATGCCGGAATAGAAATTCATCTTCACATCTGCGGCTGTCTCCGGCTGCGCGTTCTTTGCTTCTACTGGTTTCGGTTCTGGCTTTTTCTCTGCCTGCGGCTGTTTTGGCTGCGCCTTCTCCTGTGCCTGTCTCAGCTCCTTTTTTTCCTGTTGTCTTTCTTTTTTGCTCTTACTCATCTTCTCCATCTCCTCATATATCTACCATTTTTACATCATGTCAAACAAACTGAGCTGTGTTCCGATCGTCTTATTCTTATACTCCCGCGTGAACCGAAGCAGTTCTTCCTTATCATACTGGATTCCATGCGCCTCGCAGGTCTCACGGATGCACGCCATAATCTCGGTATAATTTTTTGTCTTCAATGTCTTCTCGTCTGCGTAAACAGCCTCATACTGATCATAGATATCCGGGAAATTCTTATAGAGCTGCTGATAAAAACGCTCCCGGTTTCCCTCTCTTAAAACCGGACACATTTTGTCCGTCAGGATTCCATATACGCCCGCTTTCACACAGTACGACAACAACCCCTGTATGTTCTCCATGTCATCATTGATAAACGGCAGGATTGGTGCCAGGTTGACGATCACTGTGATGCCCCGCTCCGTGAGCTGCTGCATCAGCGAAAACCGCTCTGATGGAAGCGACGTTCCAGGCTCTAACTTTTTCGCGAGCGCATCATCATAGGTACTCAGCCGCACGATCACGATGCATTTGGTCTTACGGTTGATCTTATCTAAGATATCAATATCCCGCAGTGCAAGCATTGAATGTGTATGTAATACCAATCCAAAATCAAACCGCTCGATCTGGTTCAGACACCGCCGCACCAGTTGCAATTCCTCTTCGAGCGGAATATACGGCTCCGACGAAGAACCGATCTGTATCATGCTCCTTGTCCGCTTTTTCTTCAATGCATACTCCAGCATATCCACAGCATGGGCTTTTACCTCGATATCTTCAAATTCGTGATCCATCCGGTGGCAGGTACTGCGTGCATCGCAGAACACACACGAATAACTGCATCCCCGATAGATATTCAGACCATTCTGCGGAGATAAAATTGCTTTTACTTCCTTGTAATGCATAACTTATCCTCTGTCTTTCCCTACTATATAAAATCGAAGCTCACCTGTTCATATTCAAGATCCTGATAAACAAGTTCCTCCTGCTCGACTTTGCTTGTATAATCGACAACTACGGTCAGCTGCTTTCCGCCTGCCATCTGTTGTCCTAAAATATAATTGACATCGAATCGTCCGGTGATTGCTGGTGTTGCCCCACGTGCCGGCACGATCAGCTGTACATGATTTGCCGCAAGCAATGCGAAGATCGGCTCCCAGATATACACATCCTTCGCCGCACCAAACGGGTTATCAATAAAGATCGTCTTTGTTCCTGTATCCTCATTTCCAATCCGGTACATACCGGAAATGTAATTGATGATGGAAATCAAGAATTGGATATAAATACCCTGCGACTGTCCGGTACTTCCAACGGCCTCCTCGTATTTCAGATAACGGCTCTGTTCTTTGATTCTTTCCCGCTTATACAGACTCAGCTTGATCGCATTCATATCGGTTACAATCACACTGAACAATTTCTTTAAAGTCAAACTGTTCCTAATAAATTTCATCCGGTCGCGATCCTGCTCATAATCATCTGCCTGTGCCACGATGCGGTCTACATAATCCGACATCCGCTGTTTCAAAAACTCATCCTTCACATATGGCACCTGTAAGCCTACCATCTGGATCACTTCATCCTCCATGATAATCCGGGAAAGCTTCGGTAATTTATCCAGCTCCGTCCGCACATCCAAACACCGTTGCAGGCACTGCTCCTCGAAGTTTGCTTTAAGCCCCTCCATATCGGTCAGACTCTTCTCCACACGGTCACGTTCCAGACGCACATATCCAACCATAGACTCCAGATTGTCCACCAATGCCTTTGCCTCTGCATAATTCTCTGGAATCCGCACATCGTCCCGGATCGTTCCCGCAAGCTCATACGCATGCATCTCATCAAACGCCTGTGCCGTATTGCCCTTAAATTTGAGCAGCTCATTTTTCGCACGGTCAAGCTGTTTGCATGTCCGGTCGAAATTCATAAGCTGGGATTCAAACATCTCCCGTAATGTCTCTTTATCCTCTAACATCGGTGTCGCATCTTCCAGACTGATCTCATGTGTCGTTACGATCCGCTTGACATCCTTATACAGATCTGTCATATACCGCTGCCGTTTCTCATAGGTACGATACTCTTCGTCGCACGCCTTTGCTTCCGCCTCCAGCCGTGCCAGCAATGTCTGCCCGCTTTCAAGACTGGCAATGATCTCTGACTCACTTGCATCCACTTCCTCGTAAGAACCATATCCATTCTGGATATTCTCGATTGCATATTGAATGCTTCCATCTAACTTATCTGCTTTGGAGCGGATCTCGGAAAGCTGCCGTTCCTCTTTCTTTAACTGTTCCTTCGTCTGTGCAATATTCTCCCGGCATACGGTAAGCACCGCATCATCCGAGAAATACAGCAGATTCCGGCTTTCCAGATCTGCCAGTTCTTTAAAATCAACACCTCTTCGCTCGATTGATTTTCTGGATTTTTCCATCGAAGCAAGCAATGTGGCGATCACGAGCTGCTTATCTTCCATCGCACGCATATCGCCGCGGTTCTCATCAACCATTGTCCGGAATCTCGCCCGTAAATCCTCATCCGAAATCGTTAATACTTCGTATTCCTGATCGACATTATAATAAGACTCATAATTATCTTTCCATTCACGTACAAGCGTATCCAGCTGTTCCTGCATGAAACGTATTTTCGCTTCTGTTTGCTCTGTATCAAGCCGGCTGTCTCCGCCCTGTGCCACGAACGATGCTTTCTGTTCTTCCAGACGCTCCAGTGCCTTTTCTGCCTCTGCCTGCCGCTGTTCCTGTGTAGCAATCACAGAGGTTAACTGCTCCACGGTATATAACCGGTTCACATCCTGTATGCATGCTTCGTATTCCTGCTTACAATTTTCCTGTTTTTCTTTCGATGCCGCAATCTTCTTGCGGATCATTTCGAGCTCATCCATGCATGCGGTAAGCTGCGTCTCTAATTCCGTCGCCGTCTTTCTTGCATCTGCCAGACGTTTTCCTGCCTCCAACAGATCCCGGTCAGACAGACGGATTAAAAATGCCTGATCCTCCCGGTATGCAGAAAGCATCTCCTCCTGCATGGCAAGCTGATCGCCAATCTCTGTTTCCCGCTGCCGCTCCTTTGCGACCAGTGTGCTGATCGTCTCGGCATCCAGCAGATACTCCGGTGTTGCCGACACCGCAAACACATTGTCTCCGAGATGCATCGCCATCTCTTCCATCCGGTCACGGTCATAAATATAGACTGGAACTTCGCCTGTATCAATTGTGCGGATATTCGGATCTTCTGCCAGGGTATCGTAGTCCTCTGCCACAATCCCATAAACAAGCTGTGGATTTGCTGAAAGTACCGCCGCCTGCTTGTCCGCCGGCAGAGCCGATACATAATCCATTCCGTACATAGCTGCACTTCCATGCCGTGTCTCAATATAATCCAATACCTTCTTGGCAGCCTCGGATACTCCGATCAATCTGCCCTCCGCCAGTCGCTCCGCATTCTTGGCGCATTCCACACCCTGCTTTTTCAGTGCCTCTATCTTGAGCACCGCATCACGGATACGATCTGCCAGCACATCCGACAGTGCTTCCATCTCGGATGCCCCGTAAATTGTCTGTATCTTATTCAGTTTTTCTGCTGCTTCCTCAAATGCCTGTTCCTTCGTCAGAAGCTCCGCAAGCTGCTTCTCATTTTCTGCCTGTTGCAGACGAAGCTGCATCAGCCGTTCCTTCTGCGCTTCTTCCTGTTTCCTGCAATCTGCGACAAGCGCTTCCTCCTGTGTCTGCTGTTCCTGCAAAGATGCCAGTAACTCTTTGGACTCTGCAAGCTGCTCATCCACTTTCGTAAACCGGATCTCATTCATCTCCATACGGATTGCGGAAAGCTGTTCGGATAACTGCCGGATCTGCGTCTCAGCCTCCTGCTTGCTATGCTCATACACTGCCTGCTGCACCTGCATCTCAGCAAGCATCTTCTCATTATATTTCTGCTTTGCGACCTCACGCTTTAATTCTTCCGTATCGGCTGCAATCTGGTTGCGCAGGTTCGTCATCTGCACATCCATGCGCATCTTTATATTATAGGCATAGGTATATAACTGTGTCTCATCAAAGGCTGACGCATTCATCTGCGCCTTTACCCACGCCTCCAGTTCATCCTTTTTCCTGCGGTCATCCACATATTCGAGATACTCGTTAATACTCTCTTTTTTTGCGAACTCCGCCTGCTCAGTCTCCAGACGGCTCTGTTCCATTTCAAGCTGTTTTTCCGCCTGTTTAATCTGTCCGTAAAGCTGTTCGAGATGTCGTTTATCCCGTGCAACCTTCAGGCATTCCATCCGTTTTCTCTGGTCGTCCTTTGCCGCACGCTTCTCATTGCGCGTCTGCTCCAGCTTTTCCAACGTCTCGGCATCATTTTTTACAAACTCTTCTCCAGTCACGCAGATATCCGCCAGAAGCTTCTCCATATTCGTCTGCTCCTGATACAGACTCATAAATGACGCGACTTTATCCCGCAGCACCTCAATCAGCTCCGCCTGATGGTCATAGCTTGTAATATCCTTTTTCTTCTTAGCAAGGATCGTAAGTTGCTCCTTGATATCCATGAGCATCTTCGCCATTGTGTCAGAATCCTCGCCGTCACGCATCGTCTTTACTGCATACGCTTTCTCGATGATGCCCTCGATCAGCAGATCCTCCACGACCTTTCGCGTCGTCTTATAATTCGTCTCGAAGTAGGTACGCACATGCCCCTCGGTCTTATTGATTCCTCGGATGATCTCCCACTGGCTCTCATGCAGACCATATCCGCTGATAAACCGCTGGTATTCACCCTTCCGGTCAAAGATGCAGACCTTCAGTGACATATCACGATGTTCTAACTCTTTCAGATAATTCCGCAATCCCTGAAACGTGATGCGCTCTTTGTCCTTCGACAACGGCAGATTGATAATATCATTTTTATTGTACTCCCGGTAGAAAATACAGTAATTGAAATACTCAATCGCTGCCACATCCTTCTTCACCGTCTCGCCCTCGACATCCTTCGCTTTGCGCGCGCAGAATCCCGTCGTCATATAGCGATAGCCTTCCTTGCGATCCTGCTCATCCAACTTCCATTCGACGAGAGAATGGATGGTTGTATTTCCATTTCCGGTACGAAACAGCTTTTCAATCGGCTGTTTCTCATCGAGTGTACAGTTTGGAATCATGTTCTGCATCAAAAGCAGCATCAGCACACTCTTTCCACCACCATTTGCCAGATCGTACAAAGTGTTCTTTCCATACATCCGCATGGTAAAATCATCATAGTACTGCGTTCCAAAATTATATTTTACATTGTTGACACGAATACGGTTGATACTAGGCATTTGTCTCTCCTCCCAGTACTTTGTAGATTTTTCCTTTGTACTCCTCGAAATAGTTCTCCACGATCGCATGGAAACGGTCAGTTGGATAATAGCGGTCTTCCACCGCGATAAATAATTTCTGTTCCTGTAAGAAATTAAACGTCAGTTTCACATATCCGGTACGGGACGCACGGCTGGCACGGTTCTTGTCCTTCTCATCGGAAGTCACAAGTGGAAGCTCATCCCACAAAAGCGCCAGTGACTTGAAACTGTCCGCTTCCACATCACTCATGGAATACACAGACAGATCCTTTGTAATTGACGCAAGATACGTTGTTACCTGCTCTAAAATATCTTCGAGCCGCACATATTCCTTCACCTGATATGATGCGGAATCCTGATAGAACAGTAACAGGAAATTGTACATGATAAAATATACCATATACAGCTCCCGGTTTAACCGTAGCCCAAGCAGACGCTTCATATCATCGTTTGTATATCCAAACACGCGGTTTCCCTCACCGGCAGTCAGATAGACCGCATCCTGATATTCATATAAATTCAAATTCAGTTTTTTCATCATCTTGGTTACAATGTCGTACACAGCAGCATTTGCATAAAATTCTTCATACAGATCCCGTGTGTCCGGATTGCTTCTGGAGATTTCCTGCCCGGTAATCAACGCGGCATATACATCCAATGCTTTTTCCAGATTTCGCTGTTCCATTACTCGGCTGCCTCCCTTTCAAAATTCATATCCGTTACCACAAACGGCTCGACGGCTTCTATATCCTGCATCTGTGGTTTGATCTCTACCTCATCCGTTCCAAATGTGATTGTGAATCGAATATCTCGAATGCGTTCCTTTTCTTCCTCTGTCAGATGTTCGACGACCATCTCTTCTAACATCGTTTCCTGCTTCTCCAGCATTTTATCAACCTGATATGACCGCTTCCCGGATAAATGTACCAGGAACGCATAGTAATCGCGGTTTGTATAGATTTCCTCGCCAAATTTTATTTCAAGGATTCCATTGTATTCCTTCAAGGTAACACGATTCCACTTCTTCAACTGATCGCAGAGCTCGTAGAACAGGTGGGCGAAGTTTCGCCCGATCTTCTCCTCCAAAATCTCGTCCTCGTACTTGAAATCCGGTGTCAGTTCCCGCTTTTCAATCTTCTCTGTCTCCTGCTTCTCATCACTTCGAAGCGTCAGGATATTGTCGATGTTCCGCATCGTGAAATACTTATCCATCCGCGGCGCAAACAGCGGTTCCAGCACATGTGCCAGCAGATCCGGCTGATCTTGCTTCATAATCGTATTTAACGCCTGCTTAAAATCAAAGACCGGTCTTAATTTCCGTAATTTCGCCCGGTTGATGATCTGATCGGACAACTGTGACAGCTCGGTTGTCTCACCGATCAGGCGGCTATGATTGTAGATTGTTTTCTTTAACTCTGTCTCCAACTGGCTGATCTCCGAGAGTGCCTTCGAATGCAGGGTCGGTGAACCTCCATCGGTATCGCGTTCAAACTCTGCCTTTTCAATCGCCTTATCGACCAGCGCCTTGTTCTTCACAAATAATTTCTGCTCTTCGGTAAACCACTTTGCCGTCGTGTCCATGAAATGTTCATACGCCTTTGCACCCTCGAACACATCCACTCCAAGCAGCTTTACGACCTGCTCCTTCTGCTCAATCAGCGAGATCACCTGACTGTTGATCCGACGAACCACATCGATACCGCCCTTGAAGTTGTTCGCATTGATCATCTTCTCAAGCAACAACTGGGATACATTGATCTTGCTCTCGTCTTTGATTTCCTTCGTATCCAGATAGAACTCAATGCCCTCTGGCGTAATCGTATAATAAACCGTCCCCTGCGCGATATGACTGTCAATCAGCTTCACGCGTGCGACCTTGTTTTCCCGCACTTCCGGATCATAGAAATGAAACTCAAACGCCCGCCCGTCATTTTTAATCTTATCAAAAATATAGGAGATCAGTTCGCGCAGCTCTACCGGTTCCTCTTCCAGCTTGAAATCCCGCGTCAGAAGTTCCCGCAGGAAATCCTCATATTCTTCATACGTGACGTCCTTTTCGTGGAAATTGTTTTCATTGATGAAAAACCGCAAGGACGCCATCGTGATATATCCCATATCTAAAAACGCATACTTACCTTCCTTGTACTGTGTAAAAGTCGTCTCATTCAACACGAAAAACGGATAGTACTTTTTCAGATTCTGCATCCGCGCACTATGTTCTGCAATTATATCGTTGATCATTACGTGTTTTAAAGCCATGCGTTTTCTCCTGGTTCGGCAGTAGTTTACATAAATGGGCATACTGCCGCATAATTATAATAATTATAATACATGCAGACACAGGAAACAAGAGAAATACAGAAGAAAAACGTTGAAAAAAGTCGCCCTACATGATGTAGAGCGACTCGCATCTAGTCTTTTTTAAAGAAGTTACTTATTAAGCCTTACCAACAGATCCGAAAAGTTCCATCTTCTCTTTTACTGTTGCCTTGATAGCTTCTGCACCAGGTGCAAGGAGCTTACGTGGATCAAATCCCTTACCCTCGAGATCCTTACCAGCTTCAATGTACTTTCTTGTAGCTTCCTGGAATGAAAGCTGACACTCTGTATTTACGTTGATCTTAGATACACCAAGTGTAATTGCCTTCTTGATCATATCAGCAGGAATACCTGTACCACCGTGAAGTACGAGAGGCATAATGCCTGTCTTCTGCTGGATAGCATCCAATGTCTCGAAAGAAAGTCCCTTCCAGTTTGCCGGATACTTACCATGGATATTACCGATACCTGCAGCAAGCATGTCTACGCCAAGATCAGCGATTGTCTTACATTCTTCAGGATCTGCACACTCACCCATACCTACAACGCCGTCTTCTTCTCCACCGATAGAACCAACTTCACACTCGATAGAAAGACCAAGCTGATGAGCTACGTTTACGAGCTCTGTAGACTTAGCAAGGTTCTCTTCGAATGGATAGTGAGAACCATCAAACATGATAGATGTGAAACCAGCCTTGATACACTTATAACATCCTTCGTATGTTCCATGATCCAAATGAAGTGCTACTGGAACTGTGATTCCAAGTTCCTCGTCCATAGCCTTAACCATAGCTGCAACTGTCTTGAATCCTGTCATATACTTTCCGGCACCCTCAGATACACCAAGGATAACTGGGGAGTTTAATTCCTGTGCTGTTAAAAGAATTGACTTTGTCCACTCAAGGTTATTGATGTTGAACTGACCAACTGCATAATGACCAGCTTTAGCCTTTTTCAACATTTCTGTAGCTGAAACTAACATTTGTAATTCCTCCATTTTTCTTTAATTTTATCCTAGATAAGCATATTATACTATACTATCCGAAAAAATAAAAGACTATTGCTTACAATAATCTAAAAATTTCTCTTTGATTTCTTCCCGGTCTTTTCCCATAACCAGAGAAAGCTCACTGTATAAGCCCTCCTCGGCGAGCTTCATATACCGTTCATCCGTTACCGTCACTTTCTTGCCATGTGACTCACGCTCTTCTTTCCGGATCAGAAGTGCCTTGATTACCTTGACACACTGGCGCAGATCACAGCTTTTCATTGCCTTTTTGTAACTGTCATCCCGCATCCGCTCACTCTCTACCTGCAATGGTTCGATTTCCTTGACCTCTTCCATCAAAGCTGCCGCCTCATCGGCTGTGATCACACTCCGAAGCACAACCCGGCTATTGTCTGTCGGGCAAAACAACCGACTGTCCCTTGTCTTTTCCGGCACTAACACATAATACAATTTGTCTTCATCAATTCCCGCTATATCCGGATGTGTGATCTCCTCCACCCGGCATATACCATTGCTTCCATATACGATATAATCGCCTACATGAAACACTCTCTCGCCTCCATCTTTCTATTAAACCCTCTTATATTCTACCTATTTATAATATCACTTTTGCAGGCAAATCGTAAGTCGGTTTTTCTGAATCTCCAGATTTTCAGCACTTTTGCAAAGATAGTTTCCTATTTTTTTGTGTTTTTTCACAATAGTATGCTACAAATTTTACAATTTTTGAAAATTATGTTGAATTTTCAGTTAAAATGTCGATAATGAAATTATAAGGTTCGTGGTTTGTTTTATGGAACAAGGGGGAATTTTCTTTGCGAAAAAATATAGGATTGCTAATCAATGATTTGAATACTCCATTTACATCAGAGGCAGTCAAAGGTGCCGAGCTTGGCGCACGTGCCATCGATGCAAATATGTATATCTTTCCGGGTATGTATCTTGATAATACCCTTATTTCTGATGACCATTTACAGTACGAATATCAGTATAATACCCTGTTCCAGTTTGCAAATGATAATCACCTGGATATTTTATATATTATGATGGGACTGATCGGTTGTCGTATTGATCTTGACGCCCGCCGCAGATTCCTTGCACAATTTCTTGGAATTCCGGTTGTCATCCTCTACACCGATATGCCAGGGTATCCATCTATGATTTTTGATAATCAGGGCGCCTTCATGCAGGGCATCCGGCATCTGATCGTCGATCACGGTGCGAAGAACATCGGTTACGTCAGCGGTCCAAAGACCAATATTGACGCGATGGAACGTCTGAATGCCTATCGCAAGGTTCTGGAAGAACAGAATATTTCATATAACGAAAACTATGTTGTCTATGGCAATTTCGAGGATAGTAGTGAAAAGCTGATCGGAGCTTTCGTCTCAACCCATCCGGAATTAGATGCCGTCGTATTTGCAAATGATGAAATGGCAAAAGGCGGATATCGTGTATTTGCCAAGCTTGGACTGAAGGTCGGCAAGGACATCTTAGCAATCGGCTTTGATAATGCGCCTTACGCGTCCACATTAAATCCACCTCTCACAACCGTCGAGGCAAACGCAGCTGAGCTTGCATACAAGGCAATCCTCCATATGGCGGATTTCTTAGATGAGAATACAGCACCTGTCGCACAGCGTGTTGCAACCCATTATATTCACCGCTGCTCCTGCGGCTGTGCGAACTACGATTATGATTCTCTGGCAGCAAAACTGCAATTGGTTGGACTTCTCGACGAGAAGAAACGTCCAGAGATTCTGAAACATATTATGAACTATCTGTTCAGCACTTACGCTGACACAAACATCATCCTCCAGTTAAAGGATGACCTGTCCGTATTTTTCCGTCTGATCTGCGATCTGACAACATCAAACGATATTGCAGCAGATCGAATGGATGTCCAGACATTGTTCACACAGATTATCGAACAGCCGATTTTCTCCTATACTTCGGTAGAGCTTTTTGTGAATCTGCTGTTCTCCTTACAATTTGTATTGGAGCGTCAGATTGAAGATCCAGAGAAGCGGATTACGTTCGTCGATGTCTTTTCATCGATGTATCAGCAGCTTTCCATCTCCAACTTCCGTACCTACCAGAAGCAGTACGGCAGTATGGCACAGATCACACATCTGGTGGACGAAATCAGCGCAAACCTGTCACAATCCAGACTGATGGATCTTCCATTTGAATCCATCCTGAAAAATATGAGTGCGATTGGTATCCACTCTTCGTTCTTATATACGTTCAAACAGCCGATCAATCATCCACATGACACAGTATTCCGCAAACCGGATTCGCTGTTGTTACGTGCCTATACGATTGAAAACCAGTCCTTCGGTGTACCGAAGAACGAACAGCTTGTAACAATTAACAGCATTTTCAACAACACAAAGATGCAGCAGGATAAACGGAGAACTTACATCCTTGCACCGCTGTTCTCACAGGAACAGTTGCTTGGTCTGATTGTCTGTGATACGGAGCTTGATTATTTCAATATGGTTCCATCCCTTGGCATCCATATTTCTGCCGCGTTAAAGACGATGCTTTTGTTAGAACAGCAGAAAGAAATCAGTGAACATCTGCAGCAAAACTTAGAGCAGATGTCCAAGCATAATCTGATCTTAAAGGAGATCTCCAAGACCGATCAGCTGACCGGCTTATACAACCGCTGGGGATTCTTAGACTACGTCAAGACGATCATTGAGAATCCGATGAACCAGAACCGAGAGGTACTTGTTCTCTATGCAGACATGGACAACCTGAAGATGATCAACGATAAATACGGGCACGACGAAGGTGATTTTGCCCTCCGGGAAATCGGTATGATCTTAAAAGAAGCATTCCGAAATACCGATGTTATCTCCCGCTTCGGCGGAGACGAGTTTGTAGCTTTCGCACTGCTTGGTATTCCAAACTACGAAAAGATCATGAAGCATCGTATCGCAGAAATCACAGAACGCCATAATCAGATGGTTCAAAAACCATACCGGATTGAGATGAGTATCGGTATCTGTGAAGTTGCCTGTACAAAAGATCTGGATATCGAAGAGGTGTTGGAACAGGCAGATAAAAAACTGTACATCGAAAAGAAAGCGAAGAAAGAAAAGCAAAAAAAGTAGAGCCAACCGCTCTACTTTTTCTTTATTCCTCTACAAATCCACGGAAGCCTTTTTCCACAACACGTCTTGGAATCATCACCATATGTCCACAAGTCTGGCACTTCAACCGGAAATCCATGCCAACACGCTGGATCTCCCATGTATTTCCACCACACGGATGCGGCTTCTTCATTCGAATGATCTGTCCAATCTGAAAATCCATTTATTATAACCTCTTTCCTATGTTACATCGATCATCCCCAACAGTATTAACACTATACAGAAACATAACCGCCCGTATTCTCATGTATTATCGCAGGATGATCTGCACCATCTCTTCCGCATTCTCTGCAAGATATCTGCAATCACAGGCTTCAAACTCTTCTTTACTGCCATATCCAAACAGTACACCGATCGTCTCGATTCCAAATGCTCTGGCACCGATTACATCGAACTCCCGGTCACCAACCATAATGATATCGTCCATCGATGGTTTTCCCTGATCTGCCGCAATCCCGGCAAGCAGATACTCAATCACCGCTGCCTTTGTATCTCTTGATTTGTCAAAGGTACTGCCTGCAATGATATCAAAATATCCATCCAACTTCAGATGTTCCAGAATCTGTTTTGCATAAAGCTCCGGCTTCGACGTTGCCACATACAGATGACAACCACGCTCCTGAAGCGTCTGAAATGCAGCTTCCATCCCCGGCATAATACCATTTTGGTAGATACCCTTCGTGCTGTAATATTCCCGGTAATACAACACCGCCTGTTCTGCCTCTTCTTCCGAGAGTCCATGAAATTCCCGGAACGAATCCCGAAGTGGGGGTCCAATGTAAGGATACAACGTCGTCCGATCTTCTACTGTAATTCCAAACTTCGAAAGCGCATACAACACACCATTGATGATGCCCTCTTCCGGTTCCGTAATCGTCCCATCAAGATCCAAAAATACATACTTATACATATCAGTTCTTCAGGTACAGAATGATACTCTTTCGTGTGATAATGCCAATAAAGCAATCCCGGTCATCTACCACGCAGAGGAAATTCCGATCCAGAATCCTTTCCATAATCTCATCTTTTTCCACGGTGTTTAATACCTTAGCACCCTCGTCTTTGTTGACGATATCTGCCACCTTGTACTTCGCAAGGTTCTCGCGACCATGCTCCATGACTGCACGCAGGAAATCGCCCTCGCTCGCAATCCCGACATACCGTCCCTGATCATCCACCACAGGGATTGCCGTATATGTGGCACCAAGCAGAAAAGCAACTGCCTGATCCAGAGGATCATTTGCATTTAAGTACGTCAATGTGTGCTTCGGAATCAAAATACTAAATATATTCATATGTAACCTCCTGGCTCAAAATAAGCTGCTGATTGATTCGAACCAGCAGCTTATCCATAAGTCTCATTTTGCTTACAGCTGCTCTGCCATCTCCAGAAGCAGTCTCTCTGTCTTCTTCCATCCAAGACAAGGATCTGTGATTGACTTGCCATAGCATCCACCACCGATTGGCTGATTTCCATCCTCGATGTAGCTCTCTACCATAACACCCTTGACCAGATGCTTTACCTCATCACTGTGTCTTCTGCTGTGCAGAATCTCATTTACGATACGAGGTTGCTCATCCCACTTCTTACCGGAGTTGTTGTGGTTTGCATCCACAATACATGCAGGATTCACAAGCTTATACTTGCCATACGCCTCAGCAAGGTACTTCAGATCCTCATAATGATAATTTGGAATGGAACGTCCGCTCTTGCTCAAAGATCCACGCAGGATACAATGTGCCAATGGATTTCCATCGGTCTTTGCCTCGTATCCTGAGAACAGGAATGTATGCTTTGCCTGTGCAGCCACACAAGAATTGAGCATAACGGAGAAATCACCACTTGTCGGGTTCTTCATTCCAACCGGAACGTCAATACCACTGGATGTCAGACGATGTGCCTGATTCTCCACACTTCTCGCACCAATTGCCACATAGGAGAGGATATCCTCCAGATATGGCCAGTTATCGGTATACAACATCTCATCGGCTGCAGTCAGTCCTGTCTCACGGATTGCCTTGATGTGCATCTTACGGATTGCCTTTACGCCCTCGATGAAATCCGGCTTATCCTCCGGATTTGGCTGATGCAGCATACCCTTGTATCCAGAACCGTTTGTACGCGGTTTATTCGTATAGATTCTTGGAATTACAAAAACCTTATCTTTGATCTTCTCAGCAACGGCTGCCAGCCTGCACAGATAATCAAGCACGGAATTCTCATAATCCGCAGAGCAAGGACCGATGATTGCGATAAACTTATCGGATTCACCGGTAAATATCTTCTTAATCTCAGCATCTCTTTTTGCCTTGATCTCCTGTAACTCTTTGTCCATTGGATGCGCTGCGCGAATCTCTTCCGGCGTTGGAACCGCCTTTACCATATGTAAACCCATTTCTTTTTCCTCCAAATATTACTTACGTGTCTTTGTCAATATTCGCAAATATATATCTAAGCTGTTTTTTGAATACACAGCCTGACTTGCACATACAGACACAATTTATATTATAACATACCTACTCGATAGACTTCAATGATTCCGCCATATCTATTTTATCAATTTTCCGGCGCATCACCAGATCCACAATAATCAGAAATGCCAGTACAATCAGAACACTGTACAGATAACTGATATTCATGATTCTCGTTGCAAACGCCACCATATCGACCTGAATCTGGGACATAACAAACCGATGCAGCAGGCATCCAAGCGGTAGTCCGACCACAATTCCCATCAGCGTCAGTACGAGATTCTCGCGGAAAACATATGATCCTGTCTCTCGCGGATAAAAACCAAGTACCTTGATTGTTGCAATCTCCCGCACACGCTCCGTAATATTGATGTTGCTTAAGTTGAATAACACAATAAATGCAAGTGCACCCGCACTGCCGATAACCAGTCCGACAACCGCATCCATCATCTTCATCATATTCTCCACACGGTCTTTGATGTCTGCAACAACTGAGACACTCATCACATTGGAGAGTGCAGATATTTTTCCGCCTGCCTCATAAGCGGTACTGTCTGTATCGACATGCAAATACATTGTATTTGCCTCGCATGCTTTGTCAAAATACTGCTCGTAGCATTCCGGTGTGATATATGCGTAGTGCCATACATAGTTTTCGAAGATTCCCGATACCGTAAGCGTCACATCTCCAGCATCCGTATCATGCAGCGTAATCGGATCGCCAACCGTCACATCCGCAATCTCCGCAATCTTCTTTGACAACATCACCTCACCGTTTCCCGGATAAGTGCCATTCTTGGTTGTCATGTCAAACTTCACAAAGCTTTCTAAATCTTCCGGCTCTGCAGCAATCAGATACACTGTTTTAATTGCGGAAGCTGCATGATATTCTACCGTGCTTTTCAGGATTGCTGTGGAATCCTCAAAGCCATCACCAACAGCATCTTCCACCTCCTGCTGTATATCCTCATTATATGTGCCATTCAGGGTTACTTCCATATCGTAAGTATCGATATCTCCATACTGGAATTCCGCCAGATTTGATACCGAATCCTTCACCCCAAGCCCCGTCAGGACAAGCGCCGTGCATCCGGCAATACCAAGCAGCATCATGAACATACGCTTCTTGAATCGGAATACATTACGTGCTGTTACCTTATGTAAGAATTTCATCGGCTTCCAGATAAATGGAATCCGCTCGAGTAAGATACGTTTCCCTGCTGCCGGAGCCTTCGGCCGGATCAGCTCTGCCGGCATACACCGAAGCTCATTGATGCAGGCAAGGAACGCTGTTCCCATCGAACAAATCAACGACACACACAGACAGATTACAAAAAGTCCCGGTGAAAAATAAAATTCAATGCCTGTTCCAAAATCGTACAACATCCTATACGCCTCAGATATTACATATGGGAACAGATAGCTTCCTCCGAAAAATCCGATCACGCATCCAAGAAATGCCGAGCTTCCGGAATAAATCAGATACTTCGCCATAATGCGTCCATTCGTATAACCAAGTGCCCGGTATGTTCCGATCTGTCCACGCTCATCATCCACCATACGTGTCATCGTCGTCGAACAGACAAGTGCCGCAATCAGGAAGAAGAAAATCGGGAATACCTTTGCTACGCCATCGACGATGTTCGTATCATTGTCATAGCACATATAACCGACATTCGTCGAACGATCCAGCACATACGTCTTTACATCTCCAAATGCTTTCTTCGCCGCCTGTTCTCCATATTCCTGTACGAGTGCATCCTGTTGTTCCTGCGTAAGAGGCTGTAACTGTTCCATCTGGGCTATCTGCTCCTGTGTGAGCGTTCCGCTCTGCGCATCCTGCATCATCGCCTGTAATTCTTGCTGTTGCTTTTCAACCGCGTCCTCCACAAGTGTCCTGCCCAGCTCTGTCACAAGCCGGTCATACCGGTTATCCGTGACCTCCTGCAACGCTGTTTCCATATCCGGGGTGACGTCGTCGATAAAATCATCATAAGCATCCGTGTAAATATCATAGGAATCCTGACTTTTCACATAGATTTCCTTATATGCATCAAAGGAAAATCCATCCTCCGGAATGAAGATAAACGCACTGACCCGTCCATTTCCAAGCGTTGTCGTTCCACGCTCAATATTGATATACATCGGTGAATTCACCGTACCGACAACTTTGTATTTCTTGTGTGCAAATGCATCTTTTGTATCCTGCGTATTGCTGTCCGCAATCTCAATTTCCTGTCCGATGATATCCTGTCCCTTGAACTGATATGCATCCACCACACATTCATCGTCCGCTTCCGGCATACGACCATCCCGCAGTTCCAGTGTATTCACATGCTCCGTAATGGACTGTGCGCGCAACACCTTCTCCTTACCATCCACATCTTCATAGATCATATCCTCGTAGTAAGAGCCATCTGCCGCCAGCACATGCTCCTGCTTCCGCATTTCCTCCACAGCCTCCGTGTCAAAACCAATTGAGGAAAGCAGCCGGAAATCATAGAAGTTATACTCCCGCAGATAGTTATTGCCGGTTTCCACCATGCCCGGCTTTGTCACCTTCAGTCCGGAGAAAAATCCAACGCCCAGCGCAATGATTGCAAGAATTGCCAGGTACCGTCCCATACTCTGTCCAATTGTTCTACGTATATTTTTTCTATATGCCCGCATCTTCTATCACCACTCAATTTCTTCTACCGGTACAATCTGTTCATTCATCTTCACCGAAGCAATCTTGCCACTCTTCACCTTAATGATCCGGTCTGCCATCGCTGTAAGTGCCTGATTGTGGGTGATGATTACAACGGTCATTCCACGCTTCCGGCTGCAATCCTGTAACAGCTTTAAGATTGCCTTACCGGTCTCATAATCAAGGGCACCGGTCGGCTCATCACAGAGCAAAAGCTTCGGATTCTTTGCGAGCGCACGCGCGATTGCCACACGCTGCTGTTCTCCACCGGATAGCTGTGCCGGGAAGTTATTCATACGTTCTTCCAGTCCGACATGGGCAAGCACCTCCGATGGATTCATCGGATCCTTGGACAACTGAGACGCGATCTCGACATTCTCCAGTGCAGTCAGGTTCGGGATCAGATTATAAAACTGAAATACGAATCCGATATCCCGGCGTCTGTACGTCGCGAGCTGTTTCTTGTTGTAATCCGAAACCGCTGTGCCATCCAGATACACCTCTCCTTCAGTCAGGCGATCCATACCGCCAAGGATATTGAGCAGGGTGGTCTTACCTGCCCCCGACTGTCCTACGATGACACAGATCTCACCCTTCCCGATCTCAAAGGATGCATCCTTTAAGGCTTCAACACTGACATCACCGGTCTTATAGGTTTTGCTTACGTTCTTAAACTCTACATAACTCATTTGCGTGTTCCTTTCTAATTTATCTGTGATAATTGCAAAATAATTCGATATACCTGAGTATAACATACTGTTTCCCTGCGATATATCAATTTCACGAAGCATATAATGTATTGCAACCAAGAAATACTAAATGTTCCAATCTACAATCTCTCATGCTTCCGCAGCCGCTGCCAATTCGCCATCCCTGGCTCAGTGGCAGCTTGTATCCAATTATATTTTGCAATTATCTATAACTAATATTACTTCCTCCAGCTTGCGATTCGAAGTAACACTTCCTTGTCAAGAGGATATGGACAAAGCGCAAGCTTCGCTTTATTATCGGCTACAATGTCAACGACCTGACGGATGTTTTCTTCCGGCAGGATGCCGCAGTCGCTCACAACCTGAAAGAAATCTGCAAACTCGTCCACAGAAGAAAATCCAATTGTCGACAACAGATATTCCTGATCTGCCACATCTGCTTCACGGATATATCCCGGCAGGAAATATCCGATTGCAATGCCATGCGGCACGCCAAGTTCATACGTGATCGCATAGCTTAAGCTATGCGGAATCGTCGTTCCCGTCTGTGCGATCGCCATGCCTGCGAGTGTCGATGCCAACAGGAAATTGCTGTAATCCTCGTCTATCATCTCCCTCATACCAAGCAGGGCATCCTTGCTTCTCGCCCATACCTTTAGGCCCTGATCAACGAACATCCGGCTGTAATCCGTCGCGGTCGTATTCAGATAACTCTCAATCATATGTCCAAGCGCATCAATCGCGGTCTGTCCAATGACCTTCTTCGATGCAGTCTTCAGATATTTCGGATCCGCCAATGCAAGCACCGGAAATACACGGTGTGGCAACGACGCCTTTGTCCGCTTTGCATGAACGGTAAGCACTGCGACACCAGTCACCTCTGAGCCGGTTCCACAGGTCGTCGGAATCGTTACAACTGGGAGCGCCTTTGTATGCGCGACATTCTCATACAGATAATCCGCATCCTTCTCTGGGTTGGCAAGCATAATCGCAATCGCCTTTGCCGCATCCATTGGCGAACCGCCGCCAATCGCAATCACGAAATCAACACCATTTCTTTTTCCAAACTCGGTCGCTTTCATGACCGTTTCCACAGATGGATTTTCCTCGATCTCATCATACTGCACATGCTTCTTCCCATATGCATCGAGTGCTGCTTCCACATCTGCGAGTGCCCCATTCGCACGCGCAGAATACTTTCCTGTCACAATGAGCGCACAGCTTCCGTAACCTGCCAGCTCCTCCGCATGTGCTTTTACTGCATCTATCTCCTGATATACTTTTGTTGGTATATAATATTTCATATTCTGTCTCCAATCATCTGTCTTATTCCGAAGTCTCCTCGCAACGCAGACTTCTAATAATATGTTATAATGGATATCCATATTTTTCAAGCGTTGCTTTGTGAATTGTTTGTGTTTTGCGCAACCAAAAAGACATGACATACATTTTGATGTGTATATCATGTCTTTCTTTTTACTCAAACAATCTCATCAATACATCATAGACTTCCTTCGCCACCGCCAGTTTGTACATTAACCGGCTTGGCTGCTGTGGAATCTCAACAACATACGACCGGACACTACCTTTCAGACTTATCGCGAAATAAACCTGTCCCGGTACCGATGCATCTGCATTGTCTGGATCTGTATTTCCCATTGTCCCGGTGACTCCGATTCCGATGTCCGCACCATACATATTCGCGCAGGCGGTCGCCATGGCTTCCGCTGTCTCCTTCGAATACACCGTATACTTATGAATCACCTCTGCGGACACACCCTGCATGATCTTCGTCTCATTGCTATATGTGATGCTCGCACCTTTGAAGATGGCAGATGCTCCTTCTGTATCCGTGATCAACGACGCAATCTGTCCGGCAGTCGCACTCTCCATCGTCGTGATCGACATGTTCCATTCAATCAGAAGTTCTGTCAATTTCCGATAATCTTGACGGATATCCTTCTCCACATATTTTTTCTTAACCGGACGAACCTTCGGTTCTTTCTTCTTGTCTGTTTTTTCCTTTTTTGCATTCTCCTGCTTCTCTGTGTCTGGATTCTGCAAGAGTTTTGCTTCCTCACAGTATGGGCAAACTTTGTATCTGTCTCCGTTATAAAAATGATCATTTTCACATTTTCTGATATTCATAATTTTAACCTCGGTTATATTTTTTCATTTCAAAATTATCTTTATTATAACGTAAGTGCAGGAAAATAACCAGAATTTAATATGAAATAAATCATGCTTTTATCTCGTTTATCTTCTCATACAAATTACTTGCCATATCCCCTATAAACTCATATTTGACAATTCGTCTTTTAAATTCATCTCCGATCCACATAGCCATTCTGCAATAATGCAGAGCTTCTTTCTCTCGTCCTGGTATTTTACAAAGCAGTTCCGCTATATTGATACACGTCCAAGCTATAGCAGGATCATTTTCTATAGGCCATATCCCATTATAGTCCTTTTTTCTAAAAAATAACGCATCCTTCAACAGTTGTTCTGCCAGATCAAGTTGCTGATTTGTTCTTGATAAGAAACTTCCGAGATTATCTTTTAGCCAGGCAATTGTCGACAGAATTTCCCCTTGGGAATGTGGTTGAAACAACATTCCTATTCTTTTAGCATATATGAGGTTACCATAATCCTCCATTATTTTTTCATACTTACTGATTGCATCTTCGGTAATATTTATAATCACAATTATTATTTTAAATATTAAATAATTTTTACGTTTGTAGACGAAAACATTTGTTTTAGATTAGCCTTAACTGTATCTACAATTAGTTCTCTAAACAACTCACTTATTGTATGTTCCCCATAAAAATTTTCCGTAAAACTAATATTTATAAGTGCAAAAATACATTTTGCACAACTACATATAGAAATCCCTTGCTAACATTTTTTACTCATTATATATTTATAATTTTGTGTAAAACAGATTTACATTTCCCCTCCGTAATTGAGCATACAATCCACATTATTCACTATGCATCTGCAATTTTTTTTATTATACCGCAACATTTATAATTATACAAATTGGTTATTTCTATCGGAACCTTTTTTTCCTTAGCTAATTGAAATACCAGTTCCAACTCATTTGAAGTTGAATGCTCCCTAGAAATCAATATTTTCCAAGGAATTCTTCTCAACAAAACTCTTGTTGTTTCTCCAATCCCAGGTTTTATAAAATTAATATTTTGAATGCCATATTTATCCGACAACATTCTTACTTCTTCTAAACCATTAATCTCTGGATTTACATTTTTCACCTCAATGTAGTCTTGCAAATTAAAAAATTTTTCCACTGTTGAAATAAATTCATATGTTCTATCTTCATTCATCAATTCCTCATAATATACAGCCCCATGAAAGTCATTTTCGCCTATGATGTCACTTCTCAAAAAAGTTCTACTAATTAATCCGCATACTGTACTATTTAAACAAGAGCTTGGAATTAGTAAATCATCATGTGTTCCACATAAATCAGTTAAATTTGCCGGATCAGCTAATACTGCAAGTTCTGCCTGTATTTCAGGAAAATCATTTAATTCTCTTTTTAATTCTCCCAATATAGCTCCTTTACCCACCCAACCATCTACAAAAATTATGTCTTTAGGATTATGTTTGGAAAGAATGTACTTCATTGAATTCTTATCTATCCCTCTATCTCTTATTATCGAAATAGAATAGTGTGGCACATTCACTCGATATTTTTTCTTAATATATCTTTTGATAAGAACACCCACAGGTGTTCCTGCTCTTGCAAGTGAAATAATTACAACATTTCTTCCCATTTTATTCCATATCTTTTGTGAAACACGTCCCACCGCTTCAGCAGTAGATTTTGAAAATACTTCTAATGCTTTTTCATAAATTGTAATATACATTGATGAAGGCCTATATTCTAAAGGCAACATTTCACAATAATGTATTCCACTTTGTATTCTCTTTTCTCTTTCTTCCGTTGGTAACGGTACCACCATACCACTAATGTCTTTCAAAAGTAATTCAACATCATCCGATAAAAAAGTACTTCTCATATCATCATCGCCGTAGTAAACTTATTGTCTACCCCTTTCCAAATATTACTTCATCACAACCTGCTCTATTTAATGCTCCCAAAAGAACTTCCACAGCTTTTGGGGAAACATGCTTAGAATCTGACAAAACTATTGCTAAATCATAATCTTGCAAATTATAAACATATGTCACTCTATTTTCATCATAAAAACTTATCAATTTATTGCGCTTAGTTAACGGATAACTATCCGCTTCACTAACCAATATTGGACTTCTTGTTGTAGCATGAAACCTTATTTCTTTTTCAGGAAAGTTCTCTTCAATTTTATTTGCAACCATCAATGGAGGAAACATGAATTCTTCTGTTCCCAAAACTAGAATTTTATTATATATACTCAAGTCACATTTTGATAAAATACATTCCACATATTTATCAACTGCATTATGATAATCTTGGCATTCATGTACATAACGCAAATTCATACTACAAACACTGTGTGGTTCAATGATAGTTTTCTTTTGATATATCGCATTATCATTTTCCAAATAGCTATACTGATCAATCGAATTAATTTTATATTCAAAAGGAATTTTATCTACATATAAGCAGTCTATCTTCTCTGCCTGTAATTCATTTATTCTATAATTAGACATACTATTAAGAATCGAAAGTATTGTATATTTCACTTTTATATCTGGGTAATTTTCCCTTATTGAACAAATTAATTTGAAAATAGTGTTTCCCGTTGTTACCTCATCTTCCGCAAAAACAACTCTATCTGCTAATTTCAATACCATTTCCAATTGATTAATTATCAAACTTTGCTCAGTAGCATGACTGTGGGATTCCGTAAAATACAAATATTCTGCATCTTCATATTTTTCTCTAGTGGTTTGCATACACCACCTAACATTATTTGCGAATCGTGAAATTCCCGCACCAACAGCAGTTGCTGTTTCAGCAAATCCTATTACTAATATCTGTTCATATGGATATTTTTCTTGTAGAATATTTCCCATACATTTAAAGAGAGCAAGTGCTTTGTGTGGTGTCACTGGAATGTGTTTTCCTTGAATTGGATTAACATACAAGTATGGTCTCTTTAAATTATTCTCTCTCTTTGCTACAGTGACCAACTCATCTATCGTATATTCTTTCAAATTACACTTTGCCTCCTTCTTCTAATTTATCCCGTATATTTCTGCCAATGTAATTATCTTAAGTGCCCAATTACCATGAGTTTTTACCTCATTCATTCTTTCTCCACCAACACTTTTGCTTACCTGTAATATATTGGTTTGATTCCACCCCAAAATACTAAGTGCGTCCTGATAATCCTTTTTTGAAACTTTCAACACCTCATTAACTACTGGAATCTGATTTGGATGTATAACTGTTTTACCAACAAATCCATTTAATTTATCTAATTTCGTTTCTCTTTCCAAACCATGTTTCCATTCATTATTATCACTTGAAAAAAATTCCCAAACCGGACCCGATACAACATACTCTCTTCCAAAAACAGTTATAATATCAGACAAAATATTCGCAATCGGTAAAATATCATAAATAGTTTCATCATAATGTCTTCTTACCGCAAAATGATTAGAAAAATCATTTCCACCGACTCTAACATTCAAAATATAGTCCGAAACATTGTCTATATATCTTTTTGTTTCTAACAATGTCTCTCGTCGAACGACATAATCAACAATATTACCGCTTTCAAGGATTGGCATCATATATATTTTTTTTTGAGAAACCTCATTCACACGGAGAATCTGACTATTATAATCAGCCGCATTTTCTGCAGAATATTTGGGTATAATAAAACCACACAATATATCTTGCTCGACTTCGAATTCATTAAACAACCGACTTATTTGTTCTGGCTTTCTTACTCGAACAAATATTTTAGGCAAATAAAATTTAATCTTTTTTCTTCCTTCAAAAATTGTCTTTATAGAACGAATCAACTGTTGTTCTGCTTCTTCAACACAATCATCTGATATGGTATCCTCCAAGCAGAATGCCAATGAGTATTGTTTTCCATATTTTTCATTTATTATCGCTTTTGCTATTTTTTTATTACTAGCCGGCGAATACATAAGTGCTCCAACACTATATTTAATTTCTGAGTCCTTAATCATCTTTTTCCTCGATTACACATTTAATTAATTTATTGATATCTTGAAATAGCCATTCGCATTCAGAATATAATACATTTTCATTATTTAACCGTCCTATCAAATCTGCACTTGCTATAGCGACCGTATTAAGATTTAACATAGATATATCAAATTCGCTATCGCCTGCAGTAACATAATTCTTAATTCCAAATCTGTGTATATATCTTTCAACGCTTACCCCTTTGTTGATAATTGATGCAATAACATAAATTTTTCTTGAATCCTTACCTATATATACATTCTCAAGATTTGCATTTCCTTTTATTTCTGAATAATATTCATCCACCTCGTCACAAGTAAAATAAAACATAAAATTCTGTAGAACTTTTATTTTTTTTGCCTTACCATCTTCTCGAACTATTTTTAAAATCTTTTGCACTTCTATGGATTGGTCTTGACTAAGTTGATTGCTATCTGTCAGCCACTCTTCATCGACCACACCATCTATCAATAGAACTCCTCCATTACAGGTAAGCGCATGTTGTTCATGAAGCATATCGGGCAAAGCGAAAATTCTTTTATATTGTTCACAACTTCTTGTTGTAATCGGAATCAATGAGATATTGTTATATTCTTTCAAAAATTGTGCCAACTTCGTAGGCATATAACTCTGCTCTTTGTCATCAATGTATTCGACCAATATCTTCTCTTCGTTATATTCCTTTCTATGCGAAAAAATTAATGTATTATCCAAGTCGGAAAATAAAGTTATCATCTTCTACCTCTATTCCTTGACATCAGTACCAATCTAATCAACTGCAAAATTGAATTAAGTGCAGATGCAATATATGTCATTGCAGCTGCTTTTAACACAGCCTTTATCCCTTCCATTTCATTTGGCAAAAATCTTCCAGATGTTTCTAATATTGTGCATGCTCTTTTTGAAGCATCAAACTCAACTGGTAATGTTACTAACTGAAAAATAACCACTAACGAAAACAGTATAATACCTATATTCATTAATCCAGTTGCACTAAATATGATACCCAATAAAATTATAGGTATAGAAAGCTTAGAACCTATATTACAAACAGGAACAAGTTTTCTTCTTGTAATTAAAGGTTGATATCCTGTCGCATCTTGAATTGCATGTCCACACTCATGTGCTGCAACACCTATTGCTGCAACAGACATAGAACCATATACTACATCAGACAATCTAAGCACTTTTGCTTGTGGATCATAGTGATCTGTTAAATTGCCAGAAATTCTTTCAATTTTAACATTCATAATATGAGCTTGTTTTAATATCCAGTTAGCTACAACTTCAGCTGTTACATGTTTACTGTATGCCATTTGCGAATATTTTTTAAACTTCACATTAACATTGTATGATGCCCATACGCTTAGTCCAACTCCAAATAATAAAAAAATCAATGAATACATCCTATTGCCTCCCTTATACAATCAGTGGCACTTCTACATGAGAAATACATTTTCTACTTTATCATTATGCCATTCCTTTTTTCTTCCTAACATTTTATTAACAGCTAAATTAGGAACATTAACTCCACTAGCCAAACAAGACATTTGAATTCCTCCAGACATTCTTGTATTAATTTCAAGGAAATATGGTATGTCATCAAGATATTTAAACTGAATATTGCAAGGATACTCCAGACCAATTTTCTCGTAGAAATCCTCACACATCTCAAGAATCTTTGAATCATATTCAATTTTTTCAACTCTCGTAGAATCTTTTACTCTTGGAAGCATTACAATACCACTATCGGTCTTTAAGCAATCAACACTAACCTCATCTCCCGGTAGAAATGGCATTACAATAATAGGCGAAAACTCTTCTCTTTCCGTCAGAGCTTCCACAACATCATCCAGTGTCATTCTAGTATTCTGTTTTTTAAATAATGCTGCGTACCCTTTTCTGTTATTATCAATCAGCCTATAACTTTTTCCGCCCTCATCCTTTATAAATTTGAAGCACACTTGCTTATACTTATGGAGAATGAATTCATAAGCGTCCAAAAAATCTTTAACATTCGTAACCGTTCTATAATCTGGAACAAATCCAATTTGCTTATCAATAAAAAGCTCATATGCTTCGGTCCTATGATTCAATATGTTTACTATTTCAAAATCTTCAACCATAACTTTTACGCCTATATTTTCAAAACGAAACTTATTATTACTAATTGCAAGCATTCCTCTTCTCGGCATAAAGATATCTACAGAATGCTTCTTACAAAATGAAAGACAGTATTCAACGTACTCTTCATCTTTCAAAACTGGTTCCACATACCACTCATCGCAGACTGTTTTATATACAGCGTATTCATTATCATTGGTACCAATAATATAAAAAACTTTCTCGTCCGCTTTAATTAAATTAATAATGTTGTATGCTGTACTAAACCAATGATTTAACCATATTCTTACCATAAACAAATCTCCTCGCTAACTTAATGTTTCCTTAAATCTATTTTCTTCTGTTCTTTAGACATAAATACTACCTTGGCAATATTATGAAGCTCATTAAACATAAGCACAAAAGATTTTGTTTTGCCTCTTGTGAACATAACATGCATAATTGCTGCTACTGTCTTTTCCTTTAGTTCATCTATTCTCTGAAATTCTCCTTTATCTGTATTCGCCTTAAACATAATCTCCTTCGCATTAAATCTTATATACATCAACTCAACAATCTCTGAATATGTACTTACAAAACTTTTTGTACTAAAAAAATAATTCAGCCTGGTTGAATCACATAGCGGTAAAGGACCTCCTATTGGTTGATGATCTTTTAATATGTCTTGGGTTGTCACATTGAAATAGTCATAACTAATATGATGTATTTCAGTATCATACATATTATCCCAAGTAACATCTACATGATATGATTCATCTCCAATTTTAACTAAATTCCATGCATGATATTTATCACCAGAAAAATCTCCTTCTTTATCTGCTTTTCCTAAAACAACAATACATTTAATACCAAACTCATTACATAGAAGCTTAAATGCTTTTGCAATACCTTCGCATACTGCTTTATTATGTAAAAATGCCCCTACAATTGAATGTGCATCAAAACAATCTTCCTGCTGTAGTGAATCATAATCATAAGCAACACTCTTAACCACTGAGTCATGTAAATATTTCTCGAGCTTAAACTCATTAGACTTAAAATTGTTAGCTTTAATAGCTACTTTATCAACCACTTTTCGAATCTGCTTTGTAATTTCATTTATTTCTCTATTAGCGTACAAGAACTCTGGAAGAAGAATCCAATAACCTGGTTCTCCAGTCATCTTAATAACCGTTTGATTCACATAAAAAAATAATGGATTGTCATACAAGACTTTTAGGTAAATCTCTTGCACCTGATCCGGTCTGAGATTTAATGATACAACAATATTAAAAGCCCGCATTTTCAACCCATCATAAATCATCTTATATGCCTTCTGTTCATAAGGAGACATTATGCTATAATAATATCGTTCATTTTTCAAATTTTTGTACACCTTTTCTCATAGTCGTCATTACCTGGCATTTGTCGGCATAAATCTTGATAATACACCTGCAAACTCCTTAATATTCTGTGTCTGGAGAATAACTTTTCCCGGTCCTGTTATCTTTGTAAGAAATAATCCTTCTCCACCAAATAATATATTTTTAAAACCTTGCACCATTTCAACATCGTATGACATACCATCTTGAAATGCTACAATGTTACCAGTATCAACCTTAATAACTTCTCCAGATTTTAATTCCTTTTCTACTACATCTCCATCTACCTCTAAAAATGCAGTACCATTACCAGATAATTTTTCAAGTATAAACCCCTCTCCCCCAAATAAACCAGAGGAAAATTTTCTTGAAAAAGCAACCTCCAAATTTACCGTAGATTGTGAACATAAGAATGCACCTTTTTGACATATCAGTCCATTAGGGTGATCCTTCATTTTAATTGGAATAATACTACCTGGTACCGTTGATGCAAAAGCTATTGTTGTCCCAGCTTGTTGGGCCCTATATCGAGCCATGAACAAGCTCTCCCCTGCAAACATACGTCCTAACCCAGACATAAATCCACCGTTTGTATCTGATGTCATCGATATACCATCTGACATCCATGACATTCCACCTGATTGAGTTATCATCTCTTCTCCTGCCTGTTCAAAATACACTTCTACAGCAGGAACCGTTGTTCCAACCAATCTAAACTTCATTAGTTATCCCTCCATTTCATTCCACCATTGCTTAAACAAAGAAAACCATTCTTTTTCCGTAATTCTCTTTTTCCCATTTAATTGATGCACAACATCATCTGAAAAAGAATAACTAAACGCATTCATTATATAATTTGGTGCTACTAAACCATTATTTTGATGTTTTAATGGTCTATTAGTGTCATCTTTATAGTCCCAAACATAAACAGGGCTATCAACATATAACTTTCTTTTCATCTCCTCCGTCATGACTAAACCGAAGGTTTTTTTTCCTTCAAATGGATGTCCATCAAACAATAATTCAAAAAGGAAAACAGCCAATGAATGTCTGTCTCCTTCAACAGTCGAAGGATTACTGTTCCAATATAACTCGGGAGCAGTTTCTCTCGAATTTCTCCCTATCCCATGATGCTTACCACATATCATAATTTCATCCACATTTGTTAATCTCATATCTCCTGTTTTGTAATCAACTATAAAGTTAAACAGACCGGCTGCATGCTGAAAACAAAACCCTTTTGTATGAAGAATACCGTATATTCTAGTAACATTACTGCACGCAAGAATACGAGCTTTATTTGTATCAAAGCCACAATTTCTATTTTGATACACAATGTAATCATGCAAATATCCAAACTTTTCTCCTTCGCACTCTGTACAAGCAATCGGCCATTCTCCAGAAATCTTACCTGCATCAATCTTATATTTAGTTTCTTTATAGAGTTCATCCAGAGAAATTATTGGATTATAAAGTTCTCTGTATACTACTTCTTTGCCTTGATACAGACAAATATAATCACTTGCTCTTCCATCGTCACCAAGTTTTTTCAATACTGGTACCATTTCTCTTTGTGGATAAACGATTTTTACCATATCATGTCTTTCGTCTATTATCGACTCATCAATATCCTTAAATCGTATAAATTTTTTTAGTACTTCTGGCGTATGGACTGTAATTATTTCATCAGTTACTAAATTCAAAAATTCTCTGTCTGCATCCTCTCCAATTTCTATTCCATAGTTTGTAGAATTCTTAAATAATTTATATCCTGTAATAAATCGAAAGATGTCGGCATAGTTACCATTTACTTTATCATCTACAAACCAAAAAAAAATCGGTTGCAAAAAATTAGTTCGCTCATTGTATTTATCTATAAAATCCCGTCTCAGCAGTTCTATTGCACTCAAAGCATTAAACTCAACTATTTCACTTGCTACTAAATAATCAAACTTATAATCTTTATCAGCCTTTTTTAGAAATGATTCCCATCGTGCACACTCAGAAACTGCCATAATTGAGATTCTTATTTCCACTTCTAAATTGTTTTCTGAAATATCTATGAGTTCAGGAACAAATTCCTCAAGTGCACTGTTTACCGTGCTGATTTTGCACCCAGCCATACTACTGGAATTACTTATAATAAAAACAATATTTTGTATTTTTTTATTATGGTACCCGTACTCATTTCTTTCAAATTGAACATCTCTCATATATTCCTCGTTTTCTGTTAATTCATAACCTACATATTCCAAATAAACTTTGTCCAATTTAGAACTGTATTCAGTTGATTGTTCCTTCGTTTTATAATTTTCCTAAATACTATTGTCACTACAGCTGCAGATACAATGAAAATCTGCAGTACTGCAATTACTATCTGAAGCCCAATCGCTCCAATAGATGCTTTTTGATAGTTCTTGATGTCTCTATATATTCCATAAGCTAAAAGAATAGTTGCAATGATATTGAAAACAAGAATGAAATTTTCATCCCCACCGTTTCCATATAGCATTGTAGCTACTACAAACAAATCCATGGATAAGCATACTGTAATCACACTCGGTCCCATAGAAACACCAAATCTTGACTTATAATATGAAGTTATCTTCAAAACAAAAAAAACAAATGCAAACGCTACCGCAATTCCAATTATTATAATCCCAATTAACATCAAAAAATCATTCATATTAATCCACATCTTTCTGCGGTGAGGAACAAAAATTAATAACCGCCTCCACTTAAATCAAATGTTTCTGCAGACTGTAATTCTCCACTTTTTCCACACCATGTACATGTAAAATGATTACCTTCTCCATTATAACAAGTTAGCTTTCCACAATTTCCACAGCTTACCCAGCCTGTACCTCCACAATAAGGACATCCAGGATATTCTGAGTCCACATCTACACGTCCCGATATCATTGCACTTCCATATCCCTCATTACTTCCTGCTTGTTCAGAGAGTTTAAATGCCCAAGTACAATACCATACGTTGTTTGTACGTTTCTCAATTCTAATTCCAAATGGTCTTTTTGATGACTTGCATTTTGCCATTACAACATTGGCTTCTCTAACATCTTCTCTCATAACATCATCTCCTTATGAGTTATTAATCATATTGATAGTATTACTCATGGCTCCTCCATCGGGAACCATTAATGTATATGTTTTTGTTCCAAACTGTAACTTAAGTGCATTTGAATAGGGGACACATGCTGTCAATGAAGATAACTTTTTATCAAATGCATTTTTATCTGCGACAAAAATAATTCTCTTATCTGTTTGTATACTAGTCCTTTTGTTTTCTCTTGTGTAACATCTTCTACCGGTGTTCCTCGACTCTTGCCAGTTCGGTATGTAACATGCTTGGTCAGCTTAACACTATATCCATTATGCCTCCCCTCATAATGCTTTGATACCTTTTCTATAATAAGAATACATCTTTCAGCAAAATGACATTCTTCGCCCTTTGTAAGCATTATTTTATCTGTGTTCATCGTAGGAAGGATTCCTCTATTTATTTGATCTATCGCCCCCGCAGGCATTATGGCTGGAATATTATCCGGTCTACTAGGTTGAGACGGCGAAAACAAATCAGAAAAAAATCTCATTAACGTTTACCTCCATTGTATAAATACACAACATCACCCTTTAAAATATATCCCTTGGAGGAACATAATTCTTATTTGCAGATTTAAAATGCATTGTTACTTCTGCATCGATGTGACTTACTGTTATCGTCAAAGAGTTTGGAGGGAACTTGCTCTTCATCTTTGACATTATCATTTTGGCAATTGCTTGGGCTAAACCTTCACACTCTTCTCTTGTATTCAAATTCCGATAACGTTGCCTGTCAAAATTAAAATCATCTTTCGGATTACTATATGTACTCTGATATTTATAACAAATTCCAAAAACCTCAACTTTATATGTAAAATCCGTTTCTACGAACTTACGATTTGATGCCGAATCTGCATGTGATACCATTCTTTCAAACATCATTACAGAATGATCTACCATCGCTTTAAAAGCATCCGGTTTTTTGAGAATAGCCAGACAGTTCTGTTTTACTTCGGAATCATATCGATCTATATCTTGTTGAGTCCTTCTATCAGCATCTGCATAGGCAGCTCTAATTTCATTTGAAGCTTTTTGTTTAAGCTTACCTACCTCAGCATCTGCCTCACGTTGAATATTTCTTTTCTGTTCTTCAAGACTGTTATTCTCTTGCTTTATTTTGTAGACCCAGAAAAAATAAATACCTACGCCCAATGCGGCACCTATTAAAAACCCACCAAATCCCGCACATAATATACCTAATATAATACTTATCACCCAACACGGCGTAGAGGAAGGAAGCGGCTTTGCTTGTATCATATTAATTCTATTTCTTGCATTGTTTTGCAGGTTGTTACAATCAATATTCAACTTATTATTTATTTGTGTTTCTCTTGCAGCTGCTTGAGACTCATATTGCTGTCGAATACCCTCTTTTATAGGGCTGTTTGGTATTGGATTCATCTTCCATTATTTCCCCTTTCATTTTTAACCTAAACCAGCGCTAACGAGAGCCTCTGCATCAGAAGCCATCTTTTTGACCTTTCCACTAAGTTGCTGAATAGATTCTCTTCCTTTTTGTTGTTCAGAATTAACCTTTTCAATTATTTCATTAATCTGTTCTTCATATATTCCTAAATTATCACCTAATCCAGCTACCGTACTTTTCAGTTTCTTGCCATCATCATCTATATCATTATTGATACTACTTAAATCATTTGCCAACTGATTCAAAGCGTCCACACCCTCTTTATTAATACCATACTTTGCCATTTTGATTTCCTCCTTAAAATGAACTGCCATAATCTTCAATTTGTTTTTTCTTGTCTAGGATTTTCTTCTGCAATTCTTGAGCTTCTTTAAGTGTCTGCGATAAGTCTTTTGCACACTCCTCAAGTTTTGAAATTGCTTTCTGACTTACAACATCACTTCCCATATTGTCCTTACAATCTGTTGCTGCATCTTTCATTTTTTTGACGTTATTTGATACATCTGCGATGTATGTTCCTAACGCCTTTGCTGCCTGCTGTAACGCATCTGTGTCTACATTTTTTCCTGCCATTTTTTTATCCTCCTAATTATTTGTTAAATATTGTGTGTACTCATCACACCACATATTTACTATTTCAGATATTAAAATTTCGTCGTATCCGTAATCATCCGACATTCTTTTAATATATCTGCTAATTAAAAATGAATCTGCTTTCTTTTCTCTTTGTAAATCATCAACTATGCCTATAGATAACAATTGGCTTAGCATATTTACTTCTCTTCTATATTCAGGAAGCAAATCTAACAAAACACCCCTAAATTTTGTGTACTCATTTGCAATATACAAATATTGAGTAACCCTTAACTTAAAGTCTTTACAAAAACTACTATCTACGTTTACATCTTCAATATATGATAGGTACAAGGAAGAATTTGGTCTTTTCCCCATCTGCAATTGAAGTAAATCCATCCTTATTGCTAATATGTGATCTGTAGATAAAGTAATTACGTTTTCCTTCGCAAACTTCTCTATATTACTATCCAAAAATGCTGAATCCTTATATGTTTGATTGTAATCAGCCAACCCTTTTGCATATTCTTTTCTACTCCTGAATACTCTATACGTGTTATTGGGGGATACTGGCTTTATTGTGTTAACAGTAGCATTTCTATTATTCTTCTTATGATTATTTGTTACAGATGTCGGATTATTTTTATACGCCTTTATATCTGCAACTACATCAGCAACTGTTAACCCATACTTAATATCAAAATGATTTGATTGAATTAAATCAGCAAGCTTCTTTTCTGTCAAATTAGCATTTTTTGACCATTCACCTATAAGAAATATGTACCCACTATCATTCGATGCTTTACCCACTGTCCCTCCAGAAATATTATGAAGGGATTTCATTGCGGGCTGTTGACTACTTACTGGTCTCTTTTGAGCCACCGGCACAGTCGGAAATGGATTATATGTTGGATCATTCTTATATTTTCTAATGTCCGCAATAACATCCGTTACTGTTATGCCATATTTAATATCAAGATGGTTTGATTGAATTAACCCTGCAAGCTTCTTTTCCGTTAGGTTTGAACTCTTCGCCCATTCCCCTATCAAAAAAACATAACTTTCATCACGCCTTGCATCCGCAATATTTCCTCTCTTATTTATAGCTGGCTTTGTCACCATATTAGGTTTTGACATCGTCACCGGTATAGGTTGCGGTTTTATTTGTGGGATAGGATGTACAGTTGGTTTATAATAAGGATCTTTTTTGTATATACGAATATCATTAACTACATCTTTTACTGTTAACCCATATTTAATATCAAAATGATTTGATTTAATCAAATCAGCAAGTTTTTGTTCTGTTAATTTAGGATTTTTCGCCCATTCCCCTATTAGAAAGTTATATGCTTGATCATGTGACGCATTGTTTATACTACGTCCCATCTTTCCATCACCTTCCCTCCAATAAATAGTACGAAATAAACTACCTTCGTCTTAAACTTAAAACCTTCTGATCTCCATCTCCATCACCAAGACCTGCTTCTATTAACATTTCCATGTCTGCAATCATCTTCGGCAACTTGGAATTTACCAAAAAACCCACTCCATCATCTCCATCAAGTGCTTTTCGGAGAATAACTAATACTTTTTGATTCTCTAGCATAATATGTTCATAATAGATTCCTAAATTGTCTTCCAATCCATTTAAACTGTTTGTCAGCTTGTTAGAACTTTCATAAATATCATTAATTGCTTGGAGTAAATCATTCCGCAAACTTTGAAGCGATTCAACTCCACTTTTGTTTATTGAATACTGTGCCATATCAACCTCCTATTGCACTCTATCCTTGAAGAAATCTGCCCAAAATGGATTTATCTCATCAAATAGCTTTCTTTCTTCCTGAGTTAGATTATATGGATAATCAACAAATAAATTAAAAATCTTTTCTCCATCGAATGTGAATAATCGTTCTCCTTTTTGCTCAGGATTTCGTATCCACTGGAAATCATCCACTGTTAATTTTTTATCTGACATGTCCTGATTCCCCCTTATTCTGACTCTCTTCAGCCGTATTAATATAACCTAACAAATCTAAGAATTCATTGCAGTTACCCAATGAATCTACATCAATTAAAAAATTTGGATATTCTACTTTGTTGACATCACAGCCAAATCTATCGAATAATCTTCCATCGTGTAGTAAATGCCAACCATTATCTGATGCTGACTGGAGCTCCAAATATTCATAATGTCCATTATTCTGTCTTACTATAGAAGCATGTTGTCCTGTAGCCAAATAATACTCTTTTCCGGGCTGCATCTCGCTCAGTAATTGGTCTGCGCAAGCGACATCATCTCTACCATAAGCAACTTTAGATTCAACCCCTGGAAGTGCTGCAATTGTTAATATCGAATTATTATTTGAAAAATATGAACGGCTATTTCCATCTCTAAAGTCCAAAACATCATACCCAGCCTTATTCCCCGCATATGCAAATGCTAACGATGAACAAGAACCACTTGTTTTATCTTCTCCGCCTAATCTGTCAACAATCTCTTTATAAGTACAACCCTGTCCAATTTTTGATATTGGTCGGTGTTCTACTTTCTTTCCTTCCAAAGCATCTCTAACTTTTTGATAAGAACCTGATGCATTATCATAAGAAACTCTTGGCATTGATTGAGCCATGTTTGAATTTTGCACTCCTAATGAAGAATTAGAACCACTAACACTTCCAAGCCCCATTGACACTATGGTTTCAACATCTGAAGCTTGTTTCTTCACTCTCTGCGCCAACGAAATGATATCTTCTCGATTATTATTCAATGTATTTCTATTCTGATGAATAATTGATATTATTTCATCTCCATAGATTCCAAGACTGTCATATAATGATGAAGTAATCTGCTCAAGCCTTTGATTTGTTTCGACAATATTATTGGCATTAATCAACAAATCATTTGCGAGTTGACTTAATGCTTCAACACCTTCTTTACTAATTGCATACTTGGCCACCTCATCATCTCCTTTCTTTGAATTCATTCAAAATGACTAAACCCCAACCTTAAAATGTATGTCACCACTTAATAGTCGCTCTAGCATCTCTGCAGTTCCACCAGCATGTTTAAAAGCATCATGAATTCTGGTAGGAACAAACTGAATCTTTTTGCAATCGGTTGTTTCATGTAATTTTAATCCGCAACGTGTCAGCTCAGAATCTAAATTAGATACATTTTTAATCACACGCGTATTTAATCCTGTTTCAGCGGAAAGATTTCTTTCAAATTGATTATCTGATGCAATTCTGTCCACAATCTGTTGTTTTGCCATTTTCTGCCATTCATAACGTATTTTATTATTAAAATCACTTCTTGACTTCATTGCATCATCTGTCATCAAATCTCCAAATGTAATTATAGTACCTAAATCTCTATATAGTTTTTCTGCTTCCGAAAACTCAACTTCATATTTGACACTCGAGAAAAATCCACATCACCATTAACATAGGGTATGCCTAGCACCCCAAAACTACTAAGTTGCTGATATAATTCTCCCAATTTGTCTTTTGGTGTCCTTAACGAATTTCCTTTTTCTCCATTCCACTCCAAAATGTCACTATTCCTATCAGCTATTTGAATCTTATCAGCTACATCACCATATTCAGTATCGCTCCACAATATATTCTGTGAAGATTGCTCTATAGAAGTCATACCAGACGCTTTTTCACCTATCTCCATTGCAACTAATTCAGAAATATCATCTGCTTTTTGCATTACCTTTTGTGCTAAAGTTTCAAGGCTTTCGGAACTCTGCCCAACAGAATTTTTAGTCTGTGCTATGATTTCCAAAATATCCGCTAAATAAATTCCTAAACCATCTTCTACAGAAAGTGTTGCTTGTTTTAATCTTCTCCCAGACTCCAAATTGCTTGTAGAAAAACTTTTTATGTCATTAGCAAGCTGACGCATACTGGATTCACCGGAAGAACTAATCGCATATTTTGCCATACCTTATACTCTCTGGACCACCTTTCCATCGTCGTCAATTTGCCAACCATTACAAGGAACTCCTTTATAGAGATGAGGATGCATTGTGAAAGTATCCTTACCATTAGTATAAATGCAAACGTCTTCTCCTATTTCATTTGCCTTTCGATTACCAATAATCTCATTAGAATCATCTCTTGACATTGCAAATGCAATTTTATGTCTAAAAGCTCGCTCATCCAATTTTGTATTTATAAAGTCTTTTCCTTGTTCAAAACAGAAAACGAAATGAATTCCCAGCGATGAAGCTCGTTTAACTATCCATTCAATATCATCTCTTGCATCATATTCACCAACATGCTTTTCTGCATTCTTTTCTGCATTCCTACTAGCTTCATATTCAGCAACTCTTTGATTGTAATCAGCTATAATTCGTTTTCCTTCCTCAGGATCACCACAAGCTTTTGCTCTCGCCACTACTTCAGATAAATCCTCTGGTGCCTCCAAAGTAGAAGAAACAGGAACCTCTTTTTCCTCAGGTTCTGAATCTAGCAGTTCTAGTTCTTGTACAAGAGTTTCGTAGCCTAAAACAAGAATTAAACGATTTTCACTTACTCTCTTTTGCACTTTCTTTTTAATCAGAACTACTTCGTCACAAATATCCTCCAAAAATATTTTTGCATCATATTTGCCTAGTATAGAGGCTTTATATCTCTTATACATAGAACTCTTTTCGCTCGCCCATATTTCTACTGGATTTTGTTTCCTTGAATAACTGTTTAATATAGACAAGACAACACTGAGTTCATTTTCGCGATTGCCTCCCACAATAAGAATGTTCTCTGCGGAACCACTCATCATTGTAAATGGCCTTGCAATACTAAAACTACATGGAACTCCCGGATAAATAAGAACATCATCTTCATCCAATTCATCTAAAACATCTGGAGTCTCATATGCTTTATAATATGCTATCTGACTCTTAAATGTCTTTGGTTGAGCGCCATCTATGAGTATAGGTTTTTTATCAACAAAACTTGTTTCATCCTGTATCTGCAAATCACTCGTACAGTGCATATGTGATACTATCTGGTCTATTAGGTCATCTACTTGATTATCTTCTGTATACATATTTCTCAGATGATCTATCTTAAGTCGTCCATCTGGTGTTAACCACTTAAATAATGATTCATAAGGTGGCAAAGTATTCATCGCATTTTGAATAGCAGGACTTATAGAATCAGACGAAAGAGCCAATGTATCTTTTATTTCTTGATATGTATTCTTCATTGCAAGTCTTTGCTGAATCTGTTTTCTAGCCGACTCTGTTAAGCCCTCAACACCATCACTGTATGTTTGGCTTGAAAATATAAACTTAAATCCTACAGCTCTTCCTTCTCGCAGAATATTTTCAAGTTTCATTGCATAATCTGAGCCAACTCCAGCCCCCTTAGTATCTTTAAGAATCTGAGACATCTGCGCAAACTCGTCAATAATAACAAAAATTACTGGCATATAAACACTAGTTGGTACATCTGAAAGTTTATGCCATCCATTTTGAGAAAAAATGAACTTTCGTCTATTCATCTCTTTCTCAAGATTATCTACTATATCAAATACCAAATCTTCTGATTTTTCCAACAACAAATACTTAATATGAGGTGGTCTGTGATCTGCATATTTTTTCAATTCTGTCATCTTAAAATCAAGAAGCCATAATTCTAGCTCATCCGGATGATAATTCATTAATAATCCAGCAATTATCGTATGAAGTAATGTTGATTTACCTGAACCTGCTGCACCATTTATATATGCAGCAAATAATTCATTTTCAAAACTACACTCCATAACCTGGTCATCTTCATTAATTGCAAATGGAATTGAAATAGGCTTTCTCTTTCCTTGCGATCTTTTAGGCATTTTAGGCCGATATCTCTTAAAATACTTTGTTCCTATTTCTACAGGTTTAACCGCAGCTTCCACCTTAGCAACAAAATCTGTTGGAATGCTATTGACAGATGTAATCCATTTAAACTTCATCCATTTCACATCATTCTCTATATAGAAGCCACCTGACGAATCACTTATTATACGAATAAAGTCTGTAGCCTTTGCCAAAAATTTCTTTTCTCTGTCCTTGCCTTTGCTACCACCATCCATGCTCTTAACTAAACGAACTGTAGTAATTCCGAATTTCTTTGCATTATTAATAACATAAGACATTTCAGGCTCTTGCGATAAATTAAAATTTTCTTGAACTCTATTAATAATAATTATTCTCAGCGGTATTCTTTCTTCCGGTTTACAAGATTTGTTGAACTCATATACACTCTGAGTACCTATTTTTGCCTCAATTTTTCTATAGTATTGGGCAAGCATCACAACATTCTGCTTTAAGCTTTTCTCATCAGCTGGAATCGCATCAATCAATCCATTTTTGCCTGATGAAAGCACATATAAAGGTCCCAATACATCCGCATTGTAATGAATATAATCATATACAGAAACTTTATACTCGCTCGGCTTAAAATATCGCAAAAAATTGAGAATAAGCGCTTGCAGACCTTGTTTCATCTGAGCTTCATTAAAATCTGTATACTCGACAAATATTTCTTCCGAAGTATCTGTGGTAAATCCGCAAGGACAGTTAACCATTTTGGAATTTTCATCAAAATGATGTCCTAAACTTCCTTTTAATACAGGGCATAACATTTGAGGTACATCTACAAAATACTGGCCAAATCCTAATAGCATCATCCTTTTGCGCTTAAACTGCTGTCCCCAATTATTAAAATAAGCAGATGTGATTTCATAATCATTATGAATCATTTCAAAAAGCGCAACTAAATTTTTAACATCGTCGCCCCGAAGATACTGCTCACAATCTGAAAGTACCTTCTTTTTTCTCTGTACTAAATTCTTAGCCTCATCCTCTTTGTTGCAAGAAACATTTTTTATCTCATCAGATTCTCTTTGAACTATTTTCTTAATATCTGCTTCTATATACGCAACATAGGCATTACATAAATCAATAATCTGACCTGCAACGGGATCAGTTCTACTATAAGAATTAACCTGTTCTATCATAATGTTAAGCTTTGCCAAATTCGGTTGCTGCGGTGAAACTCCACTATGAACTAATTCTTTATTCGAGTTATCTTTGGCAATTCTGTAATATTTAAGTACTTCTTCCTTTTGTTCCTCTAGCTTGCTCTTCTCCTGTTGATACTTAGCTTTTACCTGAGACACAAGAGACGAATACTTAGAGTCCAAATTTCTCTTTTCAGAATCAAATTTCATAAAATCGCTATGCAATTTTTCGAAAGTACTATTAAGCTTACATAACTGCTCTTGAATTGTCATAATAGAATCACCTCAATACACTAAATCCTCTTATATGATATATTTCTTGATTTACAATACATCTCTACATAATCATTATTCTTTATAGAAACTTCTATATCCGGACAGCCTACAAAAGCACCATCCCCAATAAAGGATATATTATCCTGCACTGTTACACTTTTTAAGTTAATACAATCAGCAAATGCAAGATTTCCTATCCTTTCAACACTTTTAGGTACACTAATGGTTTCTAATGCGGTGCAATTATAAAAAGCACAATCTCCAATAACAACAATGCTTCTCGAAAGCATCGCACTCCTCAGTTTTGCACAATACTGAAATGCTCTTTCCCCTATTACCTCTACACTTCCTGGAAGCATTAGACTTTCAAGATTACCACAAAATTCAAATGCCTTACTGCCAATTTTTTTAAGTGTACCAGTAAATGTGATTGATTGAAGATTCTTCGTACAACTAAAAGCTTGATAACCTATTTCCTCAACTGAATCTTCAAGATAGTAGCTAACTCCACGCATTCCTTGAGGATATTTAATTATCTTTTTCCCACTCCGATTATGGAGTACGCCATCTATGGATCTAAAAAGTTGATTCTTTCCATCAACAACAAATCTTTCTAGTTCCATTGTCAGAAAAAACGCCCCTTCCTCAATCTTCTCAACCGAAGCCGGCAAGGTTATCGTCTTCACAGGACATCTATCAAATGTTCTTTTTGTTATAGTGGTGATTCCATTTGTAATAAATATATCTGGCCTCTTTGAAGAGTTTTCAGCTCTTACTGTCCTTTTTTCTTTTTTATCAATTAATACACCATCTAAAACCTTATAGTTGCCACCATCTGAAATTCTTATTTCTTCCAAAGATGAACAGCCTTCAAATGCACATGTTCCAATTGTCTGTAATCCTTGTGGTAATGTAATTGAATGCAAATTCGTACAATTCAGAAAAGCTCTCGGATATATAGTTTTAATTGAAACCGGCAAATTTATATTCTCAAGTTTTAATTGTGCTGCAAAGGCTTTAAACCCTATGCAATCACATTTCTCTAAAGCTTGCTTGATTTCTTCTTCATTTTTATAATCTGTTCCTTTTGACAATGTTTCATAACCCATTTGTGTATTATTTAATGCATCGTCCTGAACAGGCATTTCTTCCATTAATCCAAAGTCATTCCCAGATAAACAACCAACAGCATTCGCTAATACAGTAATTGCATATCTTGCTGCAACTTCTGTAATCCAAATATCTGATATAAGCTGCTTTATACATTTATTAATTCCAAATTTCTTCTCATCATCTGTTTTATCGGTTAAACATAGTAATTGGGAAATAATCCCCTCCTTCATTACCATTACTATTAGCTTTCTTTCTTTTTCAGAGTGCGGTGCATAATCCATAAGCAATGCATTTGTTCTGCTTACGTCTAACAATACATCTTTTCCAAAATCTTCAACCAATTTTTTAAGAATCTGGCATATGTCCTCTCTAACCTCACCATCTGCTGAAAAGTTATCACCACAATACGGGCATATGTATGTATTGCTAGCTATACTATTAAAATCACTCCATATTTTCCCACACTTCGGACATTTCATCTTTTCACCGCCAATAAAAAATGCAGATATATCCGCTATGAGATATATCTGCACACTTTAACTTCAATATCTGTTCTTTGCGAATAATATTACACTATTTCATCACTTTTGGGTTCCCCATCAGTTTCTGCAGCAACACATTTTGAGCCATTTTCAGGCAAAGAGTCATAAGAATTTCCTTGTTCGTTTTCAGTCGGATCTGCTAATCCAACTGCATCATCTTCTGTCACCATATCTGAAGAGTTCATTTCTGTATCACCCTTCGCACCAGCACCATCATTAACTAGCTCTGCATTTGGAGTTACTGTAGAAACATCTGTCAATTCATTATCAGTCATGTCTAATAATGAAACGGCTCCTGTATCTATTACGGAATCATCTGATTTTTGCTCAATACTATCGCTCATTTCTGTCTTTGCATTCATATGATTAATTGGAATCATATGAATTTCATCGCTTGGTTTTAGTGGCTCTTGCTTAATGACATTTAATTCTATCTTCATACCACATGATGGACAGTATTTTTTCCCTGGTACAAGTTTCCCTCCACATTCCGTGCAGAACTTCATAGATCTTCCTGTTTTAGCTTGCACATTATGCTGCTGTTGGAATTTGGCATGTTCCTCTTCTACACGTTTTTTTTCAGCCTCGTTCTTTTCAGCTTCTTTACGTGCATTCTCCTCAACACGGGCTTTTTCCTTTTCCCTGTCGAAATCCTTTACTACCTCAAGTTCCGGAACAATATCAAAATCAAACATTGCTGCAATTGAAACATCATCTCCACTACCTTTCGCCGATAGTCTTGGAAGGTAGTCTCTCAAATCATTCTTTGCATTTTCAAATTCCGACGTTCCGAATGAATATAAGATTGTTTTATACAAATTATGTAATTGCTCATTGTTGCTAAAGCAATCATCAATCCCATCAGACCCCACAAACACAGCTGCTGGTAACTTTTCTGAATAGAAATGTCTAAATCTTTCTAATGCATCAGAGTCACATATAGATGTCGTAGCATTTAAAAAACACTTTGGATCCCATGGAATAGGTTGAACAAATTTTCCTTCTGGATTTACAGCTACACACTTGCCATCTCCAATATGAATTCCAAGCCAAAATTCCTTCGTCATTGCAACAGCAATCATAGTTGTTCCATATGCACTCTCTATGCGTACATCTTGGGTGTATTTCTTTCTTGCTTTTTCTGAAATACCACTCAATTCAGCTTCAGTAAATGGATTTTGAGCAAAATGCATATATATTGCCTCATTCCATCCATTTATAATGCTTGCCTCCAGATTCTTCATATTATTTTCTGGTTTTGCCCAAAACTGTTCCTTAGTAATAGCATTCAAAAAATTGATAATATTCTTCTTAGCAACTGCAGCTGCTAGAGTAGACCCCACAGCACTTCGCATGTAATCATCACCACCATGACCATCACATACAATTGCAATTGCCATTTTTTCATCAAAATAACTTTCTGATGCATCTTGACATTCCTTATTCTTTTTAATATGACTGGCACCTTGAGCCGATAAATTGAAGGATTTTGCATTCATAAAAATGCCTCCTTTCTGTTACCATACCATACCATCGTCATCAAAAGAATCCCACTCTGCAGCTTCATCAGTTTCAGTCTGTTTCTTTATTTCTTCAACAAACTCATCCTGTTTACTTACGATCTCTGCACCACCATCAGAATTGCCAGATGTACTTGCATTGGAACTCTTGCTTCCAATTTCAGATGCACGTACACTTACAAATTGAATCCATTTTTTAAGTGCTTCCGGAGTATGAACAGTGATAACAGCCTCAATATTTCCAGTAAAATCGGCAAGTACATTTTTATTTGCATCATCACCAATCGCAACCGCTACCTTAATAGCCTTTTTAAACCAGTTGTTTTGCTTTAACTTGTCTAATCCATGTTTGTAATTATCAGTTGGTTCTCCATCAGACATGAGAAAAATTGCAGGTGCAAATGAACCAGTAGCATCACTCATAAATGCACTTCTTGATAATTTTTCATTCAGTTGCTGACAAGCTTCTCCTAAATCCGTCACACCACTTGCATCAAGGTAATTCCATCTAAAGTTTTCGGCTGCCACAGGAGCACTATCTATCCAATGTGCACCAGTTGAAAAAGCAAGAGTAGCTACTTTAATCTGTGCATCTGCATTACTTTCTGATATATCTTTTAACTCCGGTACTATTTCCTCAATTGCTGAATTAACCGTACCAATCTTAGATCCAGTCATACTTCCCGATGTATCAACAACAAAGAAAAGTACCATTGTTCTTCTAGGAACCTCTACTACTTCATCATATAAGCCCATTTTTTCTCCTCCATTTCGTTCTAAATTATTTCGCCTTCGTTTTCATTTCCAAAATTAATCTTTAGACCACGACCAAGCTTAATCACCTGCCCACTAGAATATGGTTTGGATGCACCATTTGGCAGAATTGCAGTCCAACTAAAATCCGAATTATTTCTTAAACCAACCAGGGAAGGATCCTGTCTGCTTGTTATTATTTCTCCCTTAGCCTCTTTAAAATTATCACTATCATGAACTACATGGCATGCATACACTGATTTGCCTGGCTGCAGAACAACATTGTGCTTTTTTACTTTCAAAACCATCGGTCTTTGAATATCTTTTCCGCAATTAATACACTTACATGTAGGTTGAGTTACATCAATAAATGTTTCTCCACCACAACTACACTTGGCAAGACAATCTCTTAATGCAGTGAATACTTCCTGCCACTTTTTTTCTGTTACCCTGTGCTGTGTATCCGCACCTACCATTGCTTCATGGCTAAATGCTTCCTCAAAAGTATCTCTTACGAACTTCGGATAAATAGGCCAAAATTTTATTTCATTTACATGTACTCCCCGAACAGGTCTATTTGTATCATCTTTTGAATCCCATACAAAAACAGGATCTGTACCATAAAACTTACGTTCTAATTCCTCTGTTAGACAAGGGCACATAGTCTTCTTGCCCTCTAGCGGATGATTCAAGAACAATAAAAGATACAATACAACTGCTAACGAAAAACGGTCCGTATGAACATCCGGCTTTTTCTTGCCCATTACAACTTCTGGTGCCATGTATCTGCATTTACCGGCAATGCCTAATGCATCTCCATATTCTGCGACATTATCGTTATCGCATATTAAAACATCTCCAGTTTTTGGATTTACAAAGAAGTTTCCATCATTCAAATCCTGATAACTAAATCCTGAATTATGCAACTCTCTAAATCCATTCGTAATGCAAAGTGCAGCATTCACAACTGCACTTATACTGGAAAACCTTGCTTTTGCAAGTAAAAACAGAGAAAAATCCTTATATTCAGGTGGTCTTAATTCCATTAAATATCCGAAACTTCCTTCAAAATATTCAGTGATTTCTAAAGGCCATAAAAATGCACTTGTAGGAGCACCTTTTTTTATATTATTTTGGATGTTTCTATAAAATCTATCTGGATCATTCAATTCGTTGCCAAAATACCATTTTAGTGCAAGTTCTTTGCCATTGTATTTAACTTTATAAACTACACCCTGTCCACCTTCACCAAGTTTTTGGATGACTTCAAGTTCTCCTCCTGAAGCAACTTTAATTCTTTGTCCTTTCGCAAATTCTTTCATCTATTACACCTCGCTCTTCAAGTATTATGCTTCACTTAAACATTTCCACCAAAAGAACGAACAATAGCTTCAAGACCTCCCTGATATCCATCTGCAACTGCATTGAACTTCCATTCACCATTCTTCTGATACAATTCAGCAACTACTAATGCTGTTTCTATCGAGAATTCCTCTTCCAGATCAAATTTTAGTAATGTCTCACCTTCCTCATCAAACTCATCAGCTCTCTTAGCAAGACGAATATACGCATTTGAAACCTGACCAAAGTTCTGACGTCTAGCTTCTGCCTCATCTATTGTTACACAAATTGCTATTTTCTTTACATCACTAGGAATCTTTGTAAAATCAATATAAATTACCTCATCATCACCATCACCATCACCTGTTCTATTGTCACCAGTATGTATTACAGCCTTATTTCTGCTTTCCAAATTATTATAAAAGATAAAATCTTCATCTCTCATAAGTTTTCCGTTCTCTCCCAACAAAAAAGCTGATGCGTCAAGGTCAAAATCATAACCACCATCATAACGGTTGGTATCCCAGCCAAGACCTACTAACGCAAGCTGAAGACCACTTTCAATTGATACTCTCTGTCCTTTAGTTAAATTAATTGCCATGTTGTTTTCCTCCTATTGTACATATTATCTATAAAGCTGAATTAATGAATCTAATCTACTTGCTTCCTGAACAGGTTGACCGATTGCATTGAATTTCCATTCACCGTTTTTTCTGTAAATCTCTCCGACAACCAGTCCGGTCATATTGTTATAATTTTCCGAAAGATTAAATCTACAGATTTCTGTATGATGATCCATATCGACAAGACGAATAAATGCATTTCTGATCAATCCGAAATGCTGATTTCTTTTGCGAGCGTCGTATATATTTACCACAAATACAATCTTATCTACTTGTGATGGAACCATCGGAAGATTAACCATAATCTGTTCATCATCTCCGTCACCCTCTCCTGTAAGGTTGTCTCCCTGATGTACTATTGCCCCACTAGGATGTCTTAAATTCCCAAAATATACACAGCACTGGCTGATATCATTACCGACAATTCTACCATTTGCTCCACATAAAATAGCGGATGCATCACAATCAATCGGTTGCGGCTTAGGTGCAAAAAAACCTCTTGGTTGCTCTGCTTCATCCCAGCCAAGCCCTACCATAACCTGGCGTAAGCCACCTCCACCTTTTGTAAGGTCAATCTTCTGACCCTTCTGTAAATTAATTCCCATATAAATTCTCCTTTCAGTTAGAAATTAATACTTCATAATATTCCAACAGCTCCTATATTCATCGCAAATATATTGATTTAATTCTACTTTCCGAGCTATTGTTATATACTCAATTTACCCTGCATATAGCTTATGAAAATGCTGCAACCACATCTACTAACGATTCTAATCTTGCTGCTTGTCCATCAGTTACAAATTCCCAACCGCTACTGCTTCTGACAAGTGTGCCCGCCACAAGTGCTGTCATATTATAATAATTTTCATTCAGGTCAAATCTGCAAAGTTCTATTCCTCTTTGATAATCAACAACTCGAATAAATGCATTTTTTAGCATACCAAAATGCTGATTTTTCTTAAATGCCTCATATATATTTACAGCAAATACAATTGCTCCTACATCTGAAGGCACTCGATTCAAATCAACAAATATCTGTTCATCATCCCCTTCACCTGCACCTGTGAGATTGTCTCCTTGATGTACAATTGAGTGATATGAATCACTCAAATTATTAAAAAATACTGTACACTCTTTTAAATCTGTTGTGTGATGCAATAATTTTCCATCTCCACCTAGCATAATGGCAAATGCATCACAATCAATCTCTTCTGGTTTTGAACCAAATAATGCCCCCAAAAAGCCAGTGCTTTGTTGTGCTTCATCCCAGCCTAAACCAACCATAATCTGTGATAGACCTGCACTCTCTTTTGACAGATTAATCTTTTGTCCTTTTGATAAATTAATTGACATATTTTAGTCCTCCTTCTATTTTTTGCCAACTAAACATTTACGTAATAAATCAACTGGAATCATTGTTGCTGCCAAAACAATTGTTATTATCCATCCCATAATTCCAAACGGCACACAGCTAAACATATTTCCTATCCATGTAAATACTACAAACGGGACTACGGCAGCATTAACAATAAACGCCTGCACAATTACAATAGCAAACCATACTTTTAAGAATCCCGGATTGACATTAAGGTTTTTAAAAATTCCAAAACCTTCATCACGCACATTAAAGCCATTAAACAATGCAGCTACAATAAACAAAACAAAATACGCTGTATATTTCTGTGCCTCATTCTCAAAGAATCTATCAAAGAACGGAGCTTTCAAAAATAGGAAACTTATAAATGTTAACCATGCACCCATGGTAAGAATTTGAGAAAACATTTTCTTGCTAATGATACTCTCATCTCTTCTTCTAGGTTTCTCTAACATATATTTTTCCAATGCAGGTTCATTACCAAGCATTATCGCTCCAAGTCCATCCATTACAAGATTTACAAACAACAAATGTGTGACTTTAAGCGGTTCCTCAATGCCAAAGAAAGGGCTAATAGCACTTACAATAACCGCTGCCACATTAATTACCAGCTGAAATCTACAGAATTTCAATATATTATTGTAAATTGTACGTCCATATAAAATAGCGTCTTTAATTGACTTAAAATTATCATCAAGAACTACTATCTCTCCTGCTTCTTTTGCGGCTTCTGTTCCACTACCCATTGCGAAACCGACATCTGCTCTCTTTAATGCAGGTGAATCATTAACGCCATCTCCTGTCATCCCTACAACAAGATTCATTTCCTGGCAAATTCTAACCATTCTTGATTTATCTGTAGGAAGAGCTCTGGCTATAACTCTTATATCCTTTATAATGTCTTTTAACTCATCATCCGACATTTGTGCAAGTTGTGCAGATGTTAATGCCATATCTTTTTCGCTTTGAATAAGTCCTGCATCCTCTGCTATTGCAACTGCTGTTTCAAGTCGATCTCCCGTAATCATAACAACTTGAATTCCAGCATCCTGTACTTCCTTTATAGCATCCTTAGCTTCCGGTCTTACATCATCTCTTATCGCAACAAGGCCAATAAGAACAACATCATCATTTATACAATCTTGAACCATTTTCCTGTCAGAATATCCAAAAGCCAATACTCTCATTGCCCTTGAAGCGAGTTCATTTATTTTTTCATTAAGAGCATCTTTGCTTAATTCAACAACTTCTCCATTTTCATTTAAGGCTTTAGTCGCTTTTTCAATAAATTTTTCGGGTGCACCTTTATAAAATGTCTGATTTAGATCTGTAATTTCAACTTGGCTAAACTTATTAGCTGAATTAAAGCCTTGCGAAACACCTGCAATATAAGTTGTATCACTACTGATAAGTCTATAATTATCTTCACCCAAAAATCTCATTAATGCCTGATCGGTTGCATTACCACCTATTACCTTGTGTGATCCATCATACATTGATGATGAATTCATTCCGATAGCAACATCAAGCATAGTTTTTATCTTACCGTGTTTTTTTATTTCATCAAATGGAATAGTATCGCCATTTGCAGTAAAAAACTCAACAACCTCGAGAGAACCCTTGGTTATTGTTCCCGTCTTATCACTAAACAAAATATTCAAAGAACCTGCCGTTTCAATACCTACAGCTTTTCTTACTAATACATTGTGTTCTAACATTTTCTTAGTATTCTGCATTAACACTAAAGAAATCATGAGTGGAAGTCCTTCTGGAACTGCACAAACAATAATAACTATTGCAAGAGAAACAGCCTCCACTAAATCCTGTACAATATTTGTCCAACCAGTAGCGAAATAAGCTCCAAATCCGCCAGCATTAACAATAAAGAAAGCAATATACAACAATGTAATCACAACTGCACCAATGTAACCAAATGTTGATATCTGTTTTGCAAGTATACCAAGTTTAACCTTCAATGGTGAATCCGGTTCTTCATCCTGCATATCTTCAGCCATTTTACCCATCATGGAATTTAGGCCCACCTTACGCACATCAAGAACCCCTTCTCCGTCAAATACTACCGATCCTCTAAATAAAGAATATTCATCTACAAAAACATCTCCTGTTATTTCCTCGGCAAATATCTTATCTTCATCAGTTGCAAACTTCTTACATTCCTCTGCTTCACCATTCAAAGCAGAATTATCCACTCGCAAATCACCATCAATCAAAATACCATCTGCCGGTATTTTGTCTCCAGATTGAAGAAGTACCTTATCCCCCACAACCACATCATCTACATCAACAATAGTAACCATGCCATTGCGGTATACTTTACATGTATCCTTCTTCTGATCCTCTTTCAATTTTCTATATGCAGTATCGCTTGACACACCAGTTTTCGCTGATACGATGGCAACAATAATCACAGCCACAATCGTACCTACTGGTTCATAAATTTCTGCATACCCAAAGAAGAACATAACAATCATTATTCCTGCAATTACTAACAATATTTTAATCATAGGATCTCCAAAGGTCTCTTTGAATTCATCCCAAAATGTAGTAGGTTCCGAATCTGGTATAGTGTTATTTCCATTCTTTTCACGGGATATCTTTACCTCTACATCACTTAAACCTCTATATTTCATTATTTTTCCTCCGTGTAGATTGCTAAATTTTAAACTTATCTTTTTTATAATTTTTTGTTAAACTATCTACTAACTACTCATACAGAATAATTGTAAGGCTAATCCTCAAAATCAACACAATCCATGTTTCTATTTATTTCCCACTTAAGAAAATCAGTCTCCACACGCTCCCCTGTAGATTCTAAAATTGGGAGATTACAAAACATCACATATTGACTTGCTATATATACCATCACAGCCAGAGTTCCAATTACAATTCCCTTGATTTTATAGGTTCTCGTTGTTATTTGTTCCTTATCATGCATGAATTCTCTCCTTTGTTTTTATCACTCCATGTTCTTCCTCAACTCCCCATAATACCTACGGCTCACAGGGATGTCTACATTCCCACACTTTATAGCTGTACGGCTTATTTTCGATATATCTGCCATGCGAACCATAAAACTCTGATGCACGCGGACAAATCCATTATTGACCAGTTTCTCCTCAATCTCGGAAATCTTCGAATAAAATGTCATCTCTCCACACCCCAGATGCAAGACGATTTTCCGTCCTCTGCTCTCTACATATTCTATAGATGCAATCGGGATTGTCCTCTTTTTCCGATTGATAATTGTCTCCAAATAACGGTCATTTTCCCTTACTGACTCCACATTATTTTCAACCATATTACACACTCTCTCCTAAATGTTTTATCCTTCGCAAATCTATTTACTTTTACATATATAATCTGTCATTTTTTACATAATAGCACATAAATTTTTGTTTTTTCGCGTTCATGCATAATTGGTACGTATTCCGTCAAAATTGGTTTATTTTCCTGTTTTCACTCCTGTTTTTTTCTCTGCTTATACACCTGATTGATCCCCGTGGATGCAAATCCGGACATAATTCCAACTGAGATCGCCGTAATAATATCTTCCGCTGGAAAGCTTTTCATCACATACATGGCAGGCACCGCAACGATTCCTCCCACGATGCCGACAATCACTGGAATCATTTTATCGCTGATTTTTTTGCTTGCCTTACACCCAATCCCAACCAGATAACAGATGATCACAATGGGAAGTACCGTTACATAACTTGAAATATCCATCTTTTCTCCGCAAACATTCTCTTATACTATTTCTATGTCACGTCCGTTCAGATTGACAACAAAACAATCTGCTATTGAGATATTTTCTTATGTAACCGTAGAAAATATATTTGACGCTCATTTCGGACAACTATATAATGAACTTGATTTTAGAAACACCATGAACAACAGCATAGAAATATAAATCTGCAAATTACACATTTCTTGAAAAGGAGATTATAAAAATGATAAAAATAGATTTAATTACCGGATTCTTAGGTTCCGGCAAAACAACTTTTATAAAAAAATACGCCACCTACTTGCTGCAACAGGGAATGAACATCGGCATCCTCGAAAATGATTTTGGAGCCGTGAATGTTGATGCCATGCTGTTGCAGGATATCTTAGGGGATCACTGTACATTGGAAATGGTTGCAGGTGGCTGTGATGCCGACTGCCACCGCCGCCGGTTCAAGACGAAGCTGATCGCTATGGGCATGTGCGGCTACGATCGTGTCCTTGTAGAGCCATCCGGTATCTTCGATATGGACGAATTTTTCGATGCATTACACGAATCCCCCCTCGACCGCTGGTATGAAATCGGAAATGTAATTACCATCGTAGATGCCGATCTGGAACAGACATTATCCGAATCTTCCCGTTATCTTCTCGCGTCACAGGTAGCACAGGCTGGTGCCCTTTTATACAGTCATGTTCAGGAAGTAAGCTCGGAGAAACTTATCTCTACCAAAAACTATGTAGACCAATCCTTTGAGATTCTCCATACTGAAAAGAAACCAACTCCTTCTATTACAATAGAAAAAAACTGGGATGATTTAACCGATGCAGATTTCAAAGCCATCCTTTCCTCTGGCTATCATTCCGCAGATTACGCCAAATTATGGTTTGATGATAAGAAAACATACGACAGCTTATATTTTATGAATATGGATTTCACAGAAGAATTTCTGAAAGAATCCTGCACCAAAATCTTAAATGATCCTGCATGTGGAAAAGTATTTCGAATCAAGGGATTTCAGAAACTCTCTGATGGATCGTGGATTTCCCTCAACGTTACGCATCAAAAAACAGAAATTCAGCCAATTCCAAATGGTCAGGCAATCTTAATCGTCATTGGAGAAGGACTGAACCAGGCAGCCATTGAAGGGTATTGGGGAAAGTCAAATATCTAATTCTGCGCACCTTTTGCGCACCTAGCCAATTTTCAAACAATAAAAAACGGCGGAAGCCCTTGATTTTACAAGGTTTCCGCCAAATAAAAAGATGCCCAGAGCCGGAATCGAACCAGCGACACGAGGATTTTCAGTCCTCTGCTCTACCAACTGAGCTATCTGGGCATGTATCTTATGTAATTAGTAGCGGGGACAGGATTTGAACCTATGACCTTCGGGTTATGAGCCCGACGAGCTTCCAGACTGCTCCACCCCGCGATATTAAATTATTCCTAAATAGGGAAAGTGGGCGGAGGTGGATTC